>ERZ772954.492-NODE-492-length-39526-cov-14.927972_pt1 | contig 39526 bp, 27 predicted proteins | sample MGYA00580684_ERZ772954 | MGnify/ENA primary metagenome ERZ772954 (study PRJEB29015, sample SAMEA2737654) | human gut metagenome | biome: human gut; feature: human-associated habitat; material: faeces | place: China | collected 2012 ...
AAACGATGGAAGTAAAACACTAGCATCTAGCAATCATTATGACAGGATTTGTGTGGATTGAAAATCCACCCTTAGATAAAGCGCTTACAAAAAAACAGAAATGAATTCTTACAAACCAAGAATTCATTTCTGTTTGGTATCAATATATTATTTTATATGTTTTGCAATCTCAAGAATACAGTCTTTTGTCTGTTCACAATATCCAAGTCTGTCATAAAATCCGTGATCCATTCCCTGATAGCGGATAACTTCACAAGGAATATCAGCATTCCATAGATGTTCGGCAAACAGATCATTAGATAATCGAAAATAATCATATTCTGCTTCAATCATTAATACATTAGAAAGGTTTGATAAATCTGTGGCATACAAAGGAGATGCCATAGGATTTTTTGCATCTGAAATATCATTAAGATATAAGTTTTGTAATGTACCATTTAAATTTCGAAAACGATTTAAACGAGTGATAACATATTTTTTATGTTCAGGAATCACGTCGTATAGATCATAATCCCAATAATCAAGATCAGAAGCGGAACATACATCCAAAGCTCCATAAATAGGAATCACAAGTTTTAAGTATTTTCCAACTTCAGATAAACCGCAGGAAACAGCCAGAGCACCACCAGCACTTTCACCAGCGATAGAAAGGTTATTAGGATCAATATTCCAGTGATCAGCATGATGTACTAACCATTTGACCACATCTTTACAATCATCAAAAGCAGCTGGGAATGGAGCTTCAGGTGCTAGACGATAATCAATGGAGATTACAGTTGCACCAGACTGCTCAGCAAGAAAACGGCATTGATTTTGTAAGACCAAAGTGCTGCCTCCAATATACCCGCCACCATGAATAAACACGATGGCAGATTGTTTTTCCTTATTTGGAATTCGGAAAAAAGTAATCGGAATTTTCCGGTCAGATAATGAAACAAGATATGGAATTTCTTCGATTTCCTCAGTACACAGATCAAGGTTTGGAGATCCCATCTCTTTTCTTAATTCATGAATATTCAAATAGGTTGTATCAGGTTCTTTATATGTAAGAATATATTTTCCAGAAGATTCTACCTTTTGGATCACGTTAGGATCAACAACGTGAAAACGTGTTTCATCAGGAATTCTTTTAAAAGTACATGAATGTAGGGAGCCTTTCGATAAAGGCATCGTTGTTGTTTGTAACATGATATCACTTCCTTATATAGATTCAATTAGGACAAGATCGTCTTTTGCATGAACCGTATTTTTTGCTAATAATGTAACATTTCGTTTAGAACTGTCAGCTGTATCAATAACCATAACGGTTGGATCATAACCAGCTTCAATGATCTTATCTAATTCAATCGTTGCCAGAAGATCTCCAGGCATTACAATATCATTTGTTTTTACATTTGGTGTAAAATATTTACCTTCTAATTTTACAGTATCAATTCCGATGTGAACCAGGATTTCTTCGTTATTATTTCCTTTAATTCCATATGCATGAGCTGTTGGATATACAGCAGAAACGGTTCCAGCAATCGGTGAAACAATTGTTCCATTGGTTGGTTTTACAGCAATTCCTTTTCCTAAAGCTTCTGAAGAAAAGGCCTGATCAGATACTTCTGTTAAAGGTACAACGTTTCCATCAGCAGGGCTGTAGAATTTCATTGCAATAGCCCCATTGTTTTCAATAGAAGATGCAACAGGTGTAACAGTTCCTTTTGCATCATAACGTTCAGATTCAGGGATCATGGAATCATTAAATCCTACAAAATAAGTTAAGACAGCTGAAATTAAGAATGCTCCAAAGTAAGCAATGATAAATCCAGTAAATCCCGTTCCAAAGTAAGCAGGGAAGGTTGGAACTGCAGCAACAGCGACAGCCATAGCACGAGCACCGCAAGACCCAGCAATCGCACCACCGATACCACCACCGATAACAGCACATGCAAATGCTTTACGATATTTTAAAGTGATTCCATAAATCGCAGGTTCTGAAATACCAAAGAATCCCATAATAGCTGCAGGGGATGCAATCTGTTTTAAACGTTTATCTTTTGTCTTTAACCATACACCAAATGCAGCACCAGACTGAGCGATGATACTTGGTCCAAAAACAGCTAAAATTGTATCAAATCCAAATTTCTCGATATTGGAGAAGATAATAGGGAACAGTCCCCAGTGAATACCAAAAATTACTAATACCTGAGCGATTGCACCAATGAAACCACCAGCAATTGTTGGATTAAATTTGTAAAGACTCATATAAAAGTTAGCGATTGTATCACTTAACATAGATCCTAAAGGTCCAAAAATAACAATTGTTACTGGAACTACGATCAGTAATGAGAAAAAAGGAGCAATTCGGCTTCTAATAGAATCAGGAAGAATCTTTTTTAGTCCTTTCTCTACAAAAGATAGCAACACAATAGCAAAAATAATTGGAAATACACTGCTCTTAAATGCAGTCAAATGAACGGGAATTCCTAAAAAAGTAATTGCAGTTCCTGCATCATATAATGCAGTTAAATTTGGGTATAATAGCGCACCAGCAATTGTTACAGAAACAAACATATTTGTTTTTAATTTCTTAGAGCATGTGATTGCAATAACAATTGGTAAAAAATAATACAAACTGTCAGCGGCTGCATTTAAAATCTGATAGGTACCACTTGCGTCAGTTAATAAATTGGTAGCTGTAAGGATACTTAAAAGCCCCTTTAGTATACCTGCACCGATTAACACATCAATCAGCGGAGTAAATAAGCTTGAGATTAGTTCTAGAGCAGATCCGAAGACTCCCTTTTTTTTACCGTCTGATTTTTCAGAAGATGTATTACCTTGTGGGAGTAATGTGGCAAGTTCATCGTATACATATTGAACATTTGAACCAATTACAACCTGTGTTTGCCCGGCAACTTCCATTACCTGTAATATGCCATCGGTTCTTTCTAAGGCAGCTTTGTCAATAGAATTTTTATCTTTAAGATCAAAGCGAAGCCTTGTGGAGCAGTGAGAGTAAGAATTAATATTTTTCTTACCTCCTACTTTTTGCAAAATTTCTTCTGCGAGTTGTTTGTTAGTCATTTTCTTTTCCTCCTTAAGATTTAAAATTTATCTTAAGTCTTGCCTACTCGAAGTAGTCACAATCTTAGGTACATAATGAAACTTATAATTTTTGCCCTTGTGTTAAAAGGCGTTGAATATGGATTGTCAGATAAACAATTTCACTTTTTGATATTTCGTATTCATAACTTTTTTTAATATAAGTAGAGATTTTCTTAGCACATAAAAAAGCTTCTGACATATTTTGCTCTACTTGGTCATAAAGAAAATTAGCTTCTTCCATAACATTTTCATGAAGCAGTAATCGTTGTGAAAAGAATTTTAAATGAAGAATAAACCGGGTATAAGTTAAAGATTCCTCATCAAATGCTATGTTAAATTCATATTGAACGATGTTACAGATATCTTTGATTAGTTTGGTCATTTCAATAACAGATTGAAGTTCTTTTCCGTTGATCTCAGCATTAATGATATGTAACGCAATAAAGCTTGCTTCATCTTCAGAAAGTGAAATATTTAAAGCATCATTGACAATAGCAATTGATTTTTTGGCAACCTGATACTCTTCAGGATAAAAACGCCTAATTTCCCAGACCAGCTGGTTTTGAAAGATCAAGCCCTTATGATATCTCTCAACGGCATAATAAATATGATCACAAAGTGTAACATAGATATTATCACTTAACTCTTTGTTAAGATCATCTTCGGCTAGTTTTTTGATGCAATCTGCAATATAGAAGTAATCAATAGGAATCTGTTCTAATAATGCGGATAATTTTGTGTTGATATCATCGCTTTCAATTTTAAAAATATGCTCAATTTTATTTTCATCAACAAATTCTCCTTTTTTCTTTTGAAAGCCTAATCCTAAGCCAGTTAAAATAATATCTTTTCCATCTTTGTTTTTCGAAAATACTACATTATTATTGAGCACTTTCTTTATGTAGTGTTTTTCTTTCATACTTGTATCCTCCAAAATAAAAAAGAGACCAGAAAATATAATAAGGGTATAAAAATAACCTTATCATAAATTCTAGTCTCGCCTATTCATATAATAGTCACGATCCACGTTCAATTATGTTCGTATTCTAGCACAAAAATAAAATGTTGTCAAATATTAACGTAAGAAATGCATAATACAATATTTCTTATTATTTTATAATATCAAAGCCAATCTTTTATGGCGGCAACCGACTTGTTAAGTGCAGTTTATGTCATTGTCACATTGATCTTTATTTACAGCAAACGAAAAGAGATCATGTGACTATATAATGATTTTTGGGATCGTTTTATTCCAGCATTAAAAAGAGGAGAACATCCAGAAAAAGTATCTTATAAAACAGTCGAAGAAAAAGGAGATGTTTTATGATGAAGAATTCTATTGAAAACATCATCAAAGAAAATAAGATCATGGTCATTGATGGCTCTATGTCCACACCACTGGAAAATAGAGGGAGTCTCTCTGGATTCCAAGTTGTGGACAGCTAAGATCTTAGCGGAACAGCCAGAACTGATCAAACAGGTTCACAAAAATTACTTCAAAGCAGGAGCAGATATCATTTTATTTGAAACAGTACCATCTCTAAAAGAAGCTAAAGTTGAGGCAGAAATTGCTGAAGAATATGGATATGATTACTGGATCAGTTTCTCATGTCTAAGTGAAAATATTATCTGCGAAGGAACACCGATCGCAGAATGTGCAACAACATTTGCAAAAGGATATCCCCATTTAAAAATGATCGGTGTCAACTGTACAAAACCAGAATATATCATAGGATTGATCCATAAGATCAAAGAAAACTGTGATATTCCGATCGGAGTTTACCCAAACAGCGGGGAAGAGTACGATGCAGTGAAGAAAGTCTGGTTTGGCAAACAGTCAGCCCTGTCATTTGAACAATACGCATACAATTATATGAAATCTGGAGCAAGTGCAGTTGGAGGATGTTGTACAACCGTAGCAAAACATGTAGAGGAAGTCGTAAGAGCCAAAAAACGGTTTTCTGAAGAACAAAAATAACTGAAAAAAATGAAATCATAAAAATGACCTCAGGATAATCTCTAAATAGATTGTCAGAGGTCATTTTTTTCTTTATAATGAGTATATTGGAAATCTAAAAAGAGAAGGAAAATATATGGATAAAAAGAAAAGATTAATTCAGTTAACAGAAGGAATATTGCTCTGTTGTGTGATCATTGTCATGACGTTACTCTGCATAGGAATCATAAAAAAAGAGGTAAAGAATACAAAAGGAAAATTAACAGAGACAACTGGGTGGTATCGAATACAAGATAATAAAAAAGTGCAAGTAGATCTAAATCAGAAGATAAAGACAGATACGCAAGGAAAACTTGTACTATATAATGATACGATCGCCCAGAAATACAAAGGATATCTGATGACAACAAAGGCAGCAAAATATTCTGTCAGAATTTATGCTGGAGATCAGTTGATCTATCAATACAGTGATTCTAATTTTCATCGCAATGATCAAATGAAATCTAAATTAAGCTGCGATGCGAGAATCCCAGAACAGGGAAAAAAAGGAACCGTTATCAAGATCATATATCAGAACGGAAGCAACGGAATCTATGACCTTGATGATATTTTAGTTGGACGTGGGGATGTAGTTATGGGATTTCATGTCCAACAGGAAATAGTCGGTATCGTGATGATCGCGATCATGTTTTTCTTAAGTTTTGTAGCGTTGACCACTGGAATTTATCTGAAGCATTTTAAATTAAACAGCACCAGATTCTTAAACATAGCAGCATTTCTGGCACTAAGTGGGATCTGGTTTTTGTCAGATTCAGCATTAGCACAGGAATATACATCATTTCCGGCACTGACAGGAATGATTTCTTTTTATGCATTTATGCTGATGTCAGTACCGATGGTTCATTTTGTAAAAAATACACTGAAGTTTGAAAAATATAAAGTCTTAGATGTGATCAATTTGTTATTTTATGCGAATGCGTTGATTCAGGGAATTTTAAACAAATGTTTGAAAATCCATATGGTCCATATGCTGTTCGTAACACATGTACTCTTGTTCATTGCAGTAATAACCATTGTTGTTTTGATGATAGAAGAATACCGAAGAACAAAAGATAGCGAACTTAAGATCATTATGAATGCCTTTGGGATCATGGCCGTTGCAGGGGTATTATCATTATGCATGTACTGGAAACTTGAGATTCCTTTTTATGGAACCATTTTTGAAGTGGGTGTTTTGATCTTTGAACAGTTGTTATTAACTAGTATTTTTGTAAATCTTGTTGAACAGGCGAAAACAAGATCTGAGCTTGAAGTTTATGAAAGACTTCTAAAAGAAGATCGTATGACAGGTATTAATAACAGGACTGCATTCGAGGAACAGCTTCAAGACATTGAGGATCACGCACAAGATTACGATAATGCTGCATTGATCTTTATGGATGTAGATGGATTAAAAAATACAAACGATCTTTATGGACATAATGCAGGGGACGAACTGATCATTTCTGCGGCGCTATGTATAAAAAATGTATTTGCAACATATGGAAAATGTTACAGGATCGGCGGGGATGAATTTGGTGTGCTTATTTTTGATTCAATAGAGAATATGGATGAATTATTGAAACAAATGGATCAAGAGATCATAAAGTATAATAGAAATAACAGATATTATCTTTCAATTGCAAGAGGGGTAAGTTTCTTAAAAGATACAGAAGGAAAACAGAAGAAGATCAGTGATTGGAAATATGAGGCCGATCAGGATATGTATTGTAACAAAAAGAGGAGAAATATAAATGACAGATTATAATATAGATTTTTTGATCGCAGGACTTGTATTTTTAATATTTCTGTTGATTCATTTTCAGCGTTATAAAAAACTGAATAATATCAGTGGAAGAACATTCTGGTTCTTAATTATTGCAGGAATATTTGATATCATATTTGATCTGTTAAGCTCCATACTATTGGTAAAAAGTAATCCTGCTTATAATTCATGGATGATCTTTTTTTCCACGATGCTTTATATCTTGCAGATGATCGTTGTATATATTTTCTATAATTATACACAGGCATTAAGACACTGTGATGAAGATATAAGAACAAGAAATATAAAGATCATGGCAGTACCAATACTATGTATGGAAGTAGCTATCGTGACCAATGTTTTACACAAACAGTTTTTTTATTGTAATGAACAGGGGCAGTATGTTCATGGAAAAGCATATTTGGTAACATATATTTTTACATTGATCTGTATGGCTGCTGTCATTATAAATTGCTTTATCAATCAGGAAGAATATCAGAAGAATGAGCTTCGGGCGATCAAGGAATTCCTTGGAGTTGCATTGGTCTGTGTTACGATACAGATGAAATTTCAATCTGTATTAATGACAGGATTTGGGTTATCCTTAGGGATTACGATCTTATTTTGGGCACTTTATAATCCACAATTATATATAGACAGCCTGACCGGATTGTATTCTAAAGGCTATTTCAGGAGATGGTTTCCAGAGCAGATCAAGAGAAAGAAGGAACTTCATCTGCTTATGATCGATTTGTGGAAACTAAAACAAGTTAATAAGCTATATGGAGTTACAACAGGAGATGAATTGCTGATCCAGATCGCAGAATACCTTCACAAGATTAATGAAGCAAACCATGTTTTCAGGATTCATGGGAATCGTTTTTTTGTGTTCACAACATCATTGATGGATTATGAAACGAATAAAGATGCGATCATGAAACTATTTAAACGACCTTTTAAAGTAAAAGGGGAACGAATTTCTTTTTCCGCTGCGATATGTGGAATCATCAACGTTCAAGAAGTCAAAGAGATCGATGTATTGATCGATTATCTGGAATATCTGGTACAGTTAAAACCTAAATCAGACAGAACGATACTGATTCAGAATGATCAACATACAAAAGAAGGATTTCTTTATGAACAGGAAGTTAAAAAATATATGGCGACAGCAATTGAAGAGGATCTTTTTGAAGTATATTATCAGCCACTGTATGATCTAAAAGAAAAAAGATATCGTACAATGGAAGCATTAAGCCGATTGAGACATCCGTCACTTGGAATGATCTCACCAGAAGTTTTTATCGGAATTGCAGAGAAACATGGACAGATCGCAAAGCTTGGGTATCTTCAATTCCGAAAGGTCTGTAAGTTCATAAAAGAACATCCACAGATCATGGAAAAGATTGAAAGTATAAAGTATAATCTGTCTCCATTGGAATTATTAAAATCAGGATATAGCAAAAAACTGCTCCGTACGATCGAAGAGTTTGACATACCGTTTTCGTATTTTCAATTTGAGATTACAGAAACTGTTGCGACAGAGTATAGTGAAGCATTGTATCAGACGATCGCAGATTTCAAAAAGTCAGGAATTCAGATCTGCCTAGATGATTTTGGATCTGGATATGCGAATCTAAATACGGTACTAAAACTACCATTTTCAACGATCAAACTGGATCGCTCTTTGCTAAATGGAATCTGCTATGATGACCAGGTCGCATTATTATACAAAAATATTGTCGCAGTCATGCAGAATCTGGGACATAAAGTCGTAGCAGAAGGAGTGGAAACTCAGGAAGAGATCGACCTGTTAAAACAATGGGGTGTTGATCTTGTACAAGGATATTATTATACAAAACCATTAGATTCAGAGCAGATCATTCATAAATTAGAGAAAGATGTTTGTTAGGACATCATCATTTTTATAATAGCAGTAGAAGCAAAAAAGAAGTTTTGTTTCTGCTGCTATTATTTTCTTTAAATTCTTGTGAAAATAGAACAAGTACAAAAAATTCATGACATGTTTGGAAAGCGTACAAAAGAAAATTGATTTCAAGCCGGAGGTTGCACTGATCTTAGGATCTGGACTTGGAGATTTCGCAGATGGGATTAAGATTGAGCAGACGATCGATTACACAGACATTGAAGGATTCCCAGTGTCTACAGTCAAAGGACACAAAGGACGTTTTGTATTTGGTTATGTAGAAGAAACTCCAGTTGTGATCATGCAGGGAAGAGTTCATTACTATGAAGGATATGATATGACAGATGTTGTGCTTCCAACAAGATTAATGGGAATGATGGGAGCAAAGAAAATCCTTCTTACAAATGCAGCAGGTGGTTGTAATCCAAATTATAAACCAGGAGATTTTATGATGATCACAGATCATATCACAACAGGAATCCCAAGTCCATTGATCGGACCAAATGCCGGTGAATTAGGAACAAGATTCCCAGATATGAGTGAAGTATACAGCAACAGACTTCAGGATGTGATCAGAAACTGTGCGAAAGAATGTGATATCGAACTTCAGGAGGGTGTATACGTACAGTTTAGTGGACCAAACTACGAAACACCGGCAGAAGTAAAACTTGCACAGATCTGGGGTGGAGATGCAGCAGGAATTTCCAAGGGAGAATTAAATCACAAAGAAGTACAGGAAACAGCGGACAAAGTCGCAAAATCTTTTAAAGAATTAGTTGCGAAAGTTGTTGTAAATATGTAAAGATAAATTTAAGAAAAGTAAGAGACATCAGAAAGGAAAGAAAGCAAAATGAGACGATTTGTAATGAAAGGAAACATCTGTTACAGCAATGACAACAAAGAACTTTGTGTCATAGAAAATGGATATGTAGTCAGTGAAGATGGGATATGTCTAGGAGTCTACGAACAACTGCCAGAAAAGTATCAGATGATACCATGTTATGACTATACAGACAGACTGATCATTCCTGGATTTACAGATCTTCATGTTCATGCACCGCAGTATTCATTTAGAGGCTTAGGAATGGACCTTGAATTGTTAGACTGGCTAAATACCCATACCTTTGTGGAAGAAGCGAAATATCAGGAACTAGCATATGCCGAGAAAGCATACGATATTTTCGCAGATGATATGAGAAAGAGTGCTACGACAAGAGCCTGTGTATTTGGAACGATCCATAATGAGGCAACTTTACTTTTGATGGAGAAGTTAGAAGAAGCCGGGATCAAAGGATTCGTTGGGAAAGTTAACATGGACAGAAACAGTCCAGATTACTTATGTGAAGCTAGTGCAGCACAGTCAGCCAAAGATACCGAAGAATGGATCAAAGCCTCCAAACAATTTGAAAATATCCGTCCGATTTTAACACCAAGATTTATTCCAACATGTACGGATGAACTAATGGAAGAATTATCAGATCTGCAGAAGAAATATGATCTTCCAATGCAATCACATCTGTCAGAAAACTTTGGTGAAATTGCTTGGGTGCAGGAACTTTGTCCTGACACTTCTTTCTACGGAGAAGCCTACAATAAATATGGGATGTTCGGAAATGATTGCAAAACGATCATGGCACACTGTGTACACAGCACAGAAGATGAGATCAAGATGATGAAAGATCAAGGAGTATTTATCGCTCATTGCCCAGAGTCAAATACAAACCTTTCCTCCGGGGTAGCTCCGATCCGAAAATATCTTGATATGGGAATGAAAATAGGTCTTGGAAGCGATGTGGCAGCAGGTTCTACATTATCCATGTTTACAGCAATGTCTATGGCGATCCAGTGCTCCAAACTTCGCTGGAGACTTTCAGATCAGGAATTAAAACCATTAAATATTGAAGAAGTATTTTATTTAGCGACAAGAGGAGGCGGAGAATTTTTTGGCAAAGTAGGAACTTTTGAAAAAGGATATGAATTCGATGCAGTCGTATTAGACGATTCAAGTCTTCGACACCCGCAAGAGTTAACAGTGAAAGAACGATTAGAACGAATGATCTATCTTGCAGATGATCGAAATGTAGTTGCAAAATTTGTAAATGGAAAGAGTGTTCCGAGGGATAAAGATGGAGACGAAACAGCAATTTTTGGAGGAAATCAATAAAGTCAAAGGAAGCAAAAGAGATTACTTAAATAAGTTATTTCAATATGTATTAGAAGCAGTCATCCGGGCGGCGGTACATAAAAATGTAAAAAAAGATGAGTTTATTATTCGAGCAGGAGAGCCATGCGATACTGTCTATATCATCTTAAAAGGCGATGTTGCAGGGGTAGATTATCAAAAATTAGGAAAAGTATATTATTTTATGGATTTCGCAAAGATGTATATTGTAGGAGATTTTGAAATTTTTTCCGAAGATACAAATTATAATGTTTCCATCTGTGCATCTAAAGATAGTGAGCTGTTAGCAATTCCAGCATCGATCTACTGGAAATGGATCAAACATGATGAAAATGCATTGCTGTTAAGAATAAAAAATATAATGACCATTTTGACATCAGAAAAAGCAAGTGATCGAAAATATATGTTTATGAGTTGCAAATCCGTTCTATGATCGCTGGTGTATTCGTAAGTTTAATGAGTGCATTGATCGTCAGCATGGTAACACTTTTTTAAATTCATTTAAATGAGGCATCAGATATTAGATAAAATATGAAACAGCATCCGCATGTATTCCAGCAGCTTATGTAAAACAAGCAGCCGAATATGTAGAGGGAAAACTTCCAATTTGTACAGTTATCGGTTTCCCGAATGGTTACCATACAACGGCGGTTAAAGTGTTCGAGACAAAGAATGCGATCGCAAATGGTTCATCTGAGATCGACATGGTCATTAACATTGGATTTTTGAAAGACGGAAGATATGAAGAAGTAGAAGAAGAGATCAGACAGATTCATGAAGCATGTGATGGAAAAATTTTAAAAGTTATCATCGAAACATGTCTGTTAACAGAAGAAGAAAAGATCAAAGCAGCTGGTGGAATTTCAAGTTTTGATGATGCAGAAAAATTCATTAGTCTTGGAGCGAGCCGTTTAGGAACAAGCCGTTTGATCAAGATCATGAAAAATACAGACAATGGTGCAGGATATTAATTTCAGAAAATGAGGAATTAAAAAATGAGTACAGCATTAATGATTGAGATTTTTGGATATATCGGATGCATTTTTGTTATCATTTCTATGCTGATGACATCCGTAGTAAAACTAAGAGTGATCAATACGGTCGGTAGCTCTATATCTGCAGTCTATGCAATGATCGGACATTCCTACCCATTGGCGGTGGTCAATGCCAGCCTTGTGGTGATCAATATTTATAATTTGATCAAGTTAAGTAAAGCAGATGGAAATCACTATGATATGATTCGTGGGAACAAAGAAGATTCCTACTTAACATATTTTATAAAACACTATAAAGAAGATATGAAAAAATACTTCTTAGAGAACACCTTGGAGCTTTCAGCAGCAGATACAATATATACAGTCTGCTGCGAGGGGGTTCCAGCCGGAGTATTAGCGGGAAAGAAAGAAGGAGATGCGTTAGAGATCAGCTTTGACTACACAACACCAACCTACAGAGACTGTTCCGCAGGACGTTTCCTTTATGCGAAATTAGCAGAAGAGGGATATAAGAAATTTATCTGTAAGGAAGTGACAGAAGGACATAAAAGTTATCTTGAAAAAATGGGATTTGTGAAAGAAAACGGCGTTTATGTAAAGAACGCATAGTACAAAAATTATTAACTAACACCGTTTAACATACACACCTTCAGTTTTGATTTATTGGATTTATTATCTGTAAACTTTAGGTATCTTAGAAAAACGAAATAAAAGAATCGAAGATCCAGAACCATTGAAATTTTGCCGTCATTTTGACTGGTTCGCAGCAAATTTGGTGCATTGTCTGAGCGAAGCGAGTTATGCAAGGAAAATTTGCGAATCAGCGACCGGTCAAAATGGCGAGTAAAATTTCTGGTCTGGATCTTCGATTCTTTTATTTCGTTTTTCTAAGATACGGAAAGACTACAGTGAATCAAACCAACAATCACAAATTAATCAGATTCTACTTCGCATGTAAATCCAGCATCCGTGATCGTCTTGATCGTATCTTGAATTCCCTGTCCATCTGCAGTCAGATATCCTGAAGCAAAGATAGAATTCACAACGGTCAATAATTCCTTTTCCCTTCCTTTAAAATAAATTTCACGTCCAGCGGCACAGCGGATATCAGATGTTGGAACCAGTAATCTTGCCAGACATAATACTTTCAGGCAGTATTCTGGTGTCAAATTTGAAGTATCTCTATCCTGCAGAGGTGTTCCTTTGATCGGAATTAAGAAGTTGATCGGAAGTGCTTCTGGATTGATTTCTTTCAGATCCAATAACATATCAACAACATCTTCCTTACTCTCGCCCATACCAATGATACCACCGCTGCAGATTTCAAATCCAAGGTCCTGTAACATATGAATGTTGTTTACACGCTGTTCGTATGTATGTGTTGTACAGATATTTGGATAATTGGAACGACTTGTATTTAAGTTATGGTTGATACGGTCTAATCCAGCTTCTTTTAACATTAAGGCCTGCTTCTTTGTTAAAAATCCGATAGAGCAGCATAAATGTGTACCCTCTTCTTTCATCTTACGAATTTTAGAAGCAAGTTCTTCAATCTCATCATCGCTGAATTTCATACCGCTTAATCCGATACAATGACGGGAAAGTTTATGATCATGGACAAATGTGTTATCTCCATATAATTTTTCATCATCGACCCATTTATATTTTTCAATATCTGCATGGGAACGACAGGATTGTGCGCAGTAAGCACAGTTCTGGGAGCAGTTTCCGCTTCTGGCATTTGTTAAAAGATGAATGCTTACATGATTCCCTTTATATTTTTTACGAAGTGCTCCGGCACGTTCGATCAGTTCATTTAATTGTTCATCAGGTGTATTTAAGATCGCGATGGCTTTTTCACGGGTTAAATTTTGTTCTGAATTCATATGCTATATACCTTCCTTTGTTTAAATTCAAAATATCTTATTAATCTGAACTTTAGCATGGAAAAAAACAATTGTCAACATAGTGAGTAGATTTGGTTAACGATAATAGAGATAATAAAATAACGATTGACATTCATTTTTATTCTCTGTATAATACTAAAAAGTTAGGAAGCTAACCATTTTAGAAAGAAAGGGATGAGTGAATGCAGGATATAAATGATAAGATCAATAACATGCACATGGGAAAACTGATCCATATGTTATCACATGAGATGAAGAGGAATCAGCCAATTGATAAAGTGATCAAGGCTGATCTTACCATCATGCAGAAACATATTTTAAAGTTTATTTTATTAGAAACAATGCATAAAGATCTTTATCAAAAAGACATTGAAGAAGAATTTCAGATCCGCAAATCAACTGTGACAGGATATGTACAGTTGATGGAGAAGAATGGATATCTGACAAGAGAAAGTGTCAAAGGAGATGCTAGAAAGAAGCGGCTGGTACCAACAGAGAAAGCCGAAGGATTAAGACAGGCAATCTTGGAAGATATTAAGCTTAGTGAAAAAAGAATGGAAAAAGGCATTCCTGAGGAAGATGTCATAACATGCAAACATGTTTTATATCAGGTATTACAAAATCTTATAGAAAAACACAAGGAGGAAGGAAAGAAAGATGAATAAGACCCTATTAAAATCAGTCCGAGAATACAAAAAACAATCCATACTTGCTCCAATCCTGGTAATTCTTGAGGTACTGATGGAAGTTTTGATTCCGATGGAGATGGCAAATATCATTGATATCGGAATGACAAGCGGAGATTTACATTATATTATCCAGCGAGGAGTGATCCTAGTTGTTATGGCAATGTTATCCCTGTTTTTCGGGATTTCAGCTGGAAATATGGCAGCCGTTGCAGGTGCCGGATATGCAAAGAACTTAAGACACGATATATTCTACAAAGTGCAGGAGTTCTCATTTAAGAATATCGACCACTTTGCAACATCAGGACTTGTCACACGTATGACAACAGATATTACAAATATCCAGATGGCCTATATGATGAGTATCCGACTACTTGCCAGAGCGCCGATCATGATCGTTTTATCATGGGTAATGACATTAAAGTACAGTGTGAAAGTAGCATTATTATTTTTGATCGTGATTCCATTACTAGGAGGAACATTGATCTTTATTGCGAAAAAAGCACATCCACACTTTATCAAAGTATTTGATGAATATGATATCTTAAATAATTCCGTACAGGAAAATGTAAACGCATCCCGTGTGGTAAAAGCATTTGTACGTGAAGATTATGAAATCGATAAATTCCACGGAATTTCCAAGTATGTATATACACTGTTTACAAAAGCAGAAAAGATCGTTGCATGGAACTCACCAGTTATGCAGTTTACAATGTATGTTGTTATACTTCTGCTTGTAGCGATTGGTGGAACAGGGATCATCCATGGAACAATGGGAACTGGAGAATTAACAAGTATCATCGTATACGCATTACAGATCATTGGTTCTCTGATGATGGTAACCTTCGTATTCGTAATGATCATGATCGCAGAAGCATCTACAGACCGTATTACAGAAGTTTTAGAAGAAGTACCAGAAATGCAGGATAAAGTAGATGCAGTAACAGAAGTGAAAGACGGAGAGATCATCTTTGATCATGTAAACTTCAGTTATGCAGGAGAAGGTGGAAATCTTTCCTTAAAAGATGTTGATCTTCATATCAGATCCGGACAGACAATCGGAATCATCGGTGGAACAGGTAGTGCAAAATCTACATTAGTACAGTTGATCCCAAGACTTTACGATGTTACAGAAGGCTGTGTCAAAGTCGGCGGCATTGATGTCCGTGATTACAACTTAGAAGCATTAAGAGACCAGGTATCCATGGTACTCCAGAAGAATGTATTATTTACAGGAACAATTTACGATAATATCCGTTGGGGAGATGAAAATGCATCCGATGAAGAAGTTCAGAGAATGTGTAAATTAGCACAGGCAGACGGGTTTGTAAATGAATTTCCAGCTGGATACAATACACAGATCGTACAGGGTGGAAACAATGTTTCTGGTGGACAGAAACAGAGATTGTGTATCGCAAGAGCGTTATTAAAGAAACCAAAGATCTTGATCTTAGATGATTCCACAAGTGCGGTTGATACAAAGACAGATGCATTGATCCGTAAGGCATTCCGTGAAGAAATTCCGAATACAACAAAGATCATCATCGCACAGAGAGTATCTTCCATCGAAGATGCAGACCAGATCATCGTATTAGATGATGGAAAGATTATGGGTGTTGGAACATCCGAAGAATTATTAAAGACAAATGATATTTACAGAGAAGTCTATGAATCACAGGTGAAAGGGGGAGAAGACGATGAGTAAAAGACCAGAAAAGACGATCAACAAAAATACGGCGAAGACAGCAAAACGTCTTTTAAAATATGTAACAGATACTTATAAATTACAGTTTATTCTCGTGTTTGTCTGCATTTTCATCAGTGCAGCAGCTTCTGTATCTGTATCTTTATCATTGAAATTTATGCTCGATGACTTCATCCTGCCTTTGGTTGGACAGAGCAATCCAGATTTTACAAATTTTTACCACGCAATGATCGTCCTTGGATGCATCTTTGCAGCAGGTGTCATTGCAACATTTATTTATACAAGGATGATGGTATTTATCGGACAAGGAGTACTAAAATGTGTCAGAGACGATATGTTTGAACATATGCAGACATTACCGATCCGTTATTTCGACCAGAATACAAATGGTTCGATTATGAGTTTATACACAAATGATACGGACACATTAAGACAGATGATCAGCCAGGCAATTCCTCAGGCATTGATGTCATTTTTCACGATCATTGTAACATTTATTTCTATGTTAGTATTAAGTCCGATTTTAACGATTCTTGCAGTTGTTGTTATCGGAATCATGATCACGGTGACAAAAGCGATTGGTGGAAACAGCGGAAAATACTTTATCCGCCAGCAAAAATCATTAGCCGATGTGACAGGATTTATCGAAGAGAGAATGAATGGACAGAGAGTTGTCAAAGTCTTTAACCACGAACGTAAATCAGAAGAAGAATTTGACAAGTTAAACGAATCTCTGTTTGAAAGTGCTGCAAATGCCAACAAATATGCAAATATCATGGGTCCAGTTATAGGTAATATCGGAAACCTTCAATTTGTATTAACAGCGGTATTAGGTGGTGTGTTAGCTATTGAAGGTATTGGAGGGATCACATTAGGTGTCATGGCATCATACCTTCAGTTTACAAAGAGTTTCACACAGCCATTTATGCAGGTCGCACAGCAGTTTAACTCTATTGTAATGGCACTTGCAGGTGCAGAAAGGATCTTTGCCCTGATCGATGAAGAACCTGAGACAGATGAGGGATATGTAAGATTAGTAAATGCGAAGAAAGATGAAAATGGAAACATTATCGAATGTGAAGAAAGAACAGGAATGTGGGCATGGAAACATCCACACTCTGCAGATGGGTCTGTAACATATACAGAATTAACTGGAGATGTAAGATTTGAAGATGTAACGTTTGGTTACAACGAAGATAAAACCATCCTTCATGACATTAGTCTGTTCGCAAAACCAGGACAGAAGCTAGCATTTGTAGGATCCACAGGAGCCGGAAAAACAACGATCACAAACCTGATCAACCGCTTCTATGACATTCAGGATGGTAAGATTCGTTACGACGGAATCAACATCAAGAAGATCAAAAAAGACGACTTAAGACGTTCCTTAGGAATTGTATTACAGGATACACACCTGTTTACAGGAACGATCAAAGACAATATCCGCTACGGAAATTTAGCGGCAACCGACGAACAGGTCTACGAAGCAGCCAAATTAGCACACGCAGACCAGTTCATCAAAATGCTTCCAGATGGTTACGACACTGTGATCAGCGGAGACGGAGAAGGATTATCTCAAGGACAGAGACAGTTACTATCCATTGCCAGAGCAGCCGTAGCCAACCCACCAGTACTGATCTTAGATGAAGCAACATCAAGTATTGATACAAGAACAGAAAGCATTGTACAACGAGGAATGGATAACCTGATGAAAGGTAGAACTGTATTTGTAATCGCCCATCGACTATCTACGATCCGAAATAGTGATGCGATCATTGTACTTGAACATGGTAAGATCATTGAACGTGGAGATCATGAAGATCTTATTAAGAATAAAGGAACCTACTATCAATTATATACTGGTAAGTTGGAATTATCTTAAATTTTAATTTGCATAACGGAAATGTATCGAGTATTCATAAAAACATAAAAAAAGATAGAGGTACGAAAAACGAATTCCATTGACGGATTTTTTGCAAAACGCTGATCCGCCAACACTCCTGCACAACTCACTGCGTTCAAACAGTGCCCGTGTTGGCTGCGATTTTGCAAAAAATCCTATGGAATCCTATCATTTCGTACCTCTATCTTTTTTTATGTTTTTATGAATACCTGAAGACATTCTCGTATAAAATTAAGAATTTTCAAGCGGAAGGGTGTGTAGTTAGACGTTATAATATTCCACCAATAATTTCCGTCATTCAAATCACAATCTTGTGAAGTCTGTAGACTTTTGTTATAATGATGTTAGACAATACTAACTATATGTTAGAGAAGACTAACTTCTAGAAGCGAAAGGAACTATATATGTATTTAGAAATAAAAGATATGAAAAAAAGCTTCGGATCAGGCGAAAGTTATAATCAAGTACTAAAAGGAATCACAACCAACATCGAACAAGGGCAGATGTGTGTCATTCAAGGAAGCAGTGGTTCAGGAAAATCTACAATGCTAAACTGTATCGGCGGATTAGATACTATGGATTCTGGTTCAGTCAAAGTCGATGGCAATGAAATATCAGGATTAAATGCAGATGAGCTCTCCGAATACCGCAGAGCTAATCTAGGGTTTATCTTCCAGTTTTATAATCTGGTACCAAATCTTACATTCAAAGAAAATATAGAGATCTGTCAATTTTTAACGGAAGATCCATTGGATATGGAAGAACTGCTAGATACGCTCGGACTAACAGAACATCAAGATAAATTTCCTGCACAATTATCCGGTGGACAGCAGCAGCGATGTGCAATTGCAAGGGCGTTGATCAAGAATCCAAAGCTGCTTCTTTGTGACGAACCGACAGGAGCTCTCGATTCGAAAACATCCAAAGATATTCTGATCTTATTAGAGAAAATCAATCAGCAATACGGAACAACTATGCTGATCGTAACGCATAACAATGCAATCCGCAACATGGTACATAAGGTTATCATCATCAAAGATGGCCAGATCAGTGAAGAATATGAAAATGAAACAAGAGTACCGGCAAAATCACTGGAGGATCTCTAAATGGAAAAAATATTGAGAAAAAGAGCATGGAGAGATTTAAAAGAAAATAAATTCCGCTATCTTGCACTTGCTTTTCTAATTATTATCAGTATGTATCTGGTCATCAGTCTGGTAGGTGCAGCGGATACGATCGTTGATGGAACTGCAAAACAAGCAAAGAAACATAAGTTGGAAGATGGACAGTTTCAGGTATTCGTGCCGCTAACGATAAAACAAAAAGAGACTCTTACTAAGAAAGGAATCACATTAGAAGAGACATTTTATCTTGATTTTAGACAAAAAGATGGAAGTAAGTTAAGAATCTTTAAGAATCGTAAAAAAGTCGATCAGATCAATCTGGATGCAGGAAGACTTGCAAGAGATGGACAGGAAGTTGTCGTGGAAAAAAGATATGCACAAGAACACAACTTAAAAATAGGATCTCATATTACGATTGATGGGGATTCTTATAAAGTAACGGGAATCGGCTCAGTTCCAGACTATGATGCATGTTATGAAAAGTTATCAGATAGTACCGTAGACAGCAAGCAGTTTGGTTTGGCATTTGTGACGGAAGATGTATACCAGAATCTAAAAAATAACGAAAACAGCATCCAATCCGAAGAATATATTTATGCGTACCGTTTAAATGGTGCAATGACCCAGAAACAGTTAAAAAACAAACTAAAAAAGATCACATTTAACCCAGATGATGTTGATGACCCGTATTTTAAAGATTACTGGGAAGAAACTGCAGGAAAGAAAGATGATATCAAAGATGGCATCAAAAAACTGACTGATGCAAGTACCCAGATGTCAGATGGATTAAATAAGTTAAGCGAAAATAATGAAACATTGCAAAAAGGTGCGGATCAGATCTTTCAGGCGTATTTAAAAACGGCAGAAAGCCAGCTGGCATCTTTTGGAGTAACATCGCTGACAGAGAATAATTATGCAAGTATTTTAAAAGGTTTGATCAAAAAATCAAGTGATGGTCTTACAAGATTATCTTTAGAATCTGCCAAAGAACAGATAGATGCTTTAAAAACATATAGAGATGGAATCAAGGCTTATACAAATGGTGTCAAAAAAGCATCAGATGGAAGTAGTAAGTTAAAAGAAGGAACTGATCAATTGGAAGAAGGAACCGAAGAATTGATGAAAGCATTTGATATGGAAACATCAAACCTGACACAGTTTTTAAAGGCAGACGATAATATAAGAATTGGAGCAGCGGCAGGTGATCAGGTTATTAATAAACTTGCTGGAATGGTAGCAGGTGTTATCATTATGATCTTATTTACCTATGTAATATCTGTTTTTGTCATTCATGAAATTGAGAAAGAAAATAGTATTATTGGAACATTGTATGCGCTTGGAGTGATAAAGAAGCAGCTTCTAAAATATTATTTAACAGTTCCGGTGATCGTAACATTTCTGGCTGGATTAGCAGGAACGATCATTGGATATAGTCCGATAGGAATTCCAACACAGATGCAGGATTGTTATGATTATTTTTCTATACCAGATTTGAGTCCAGAACTTTTAATCTATCTATTGGTGTATGGAATTGTTATGCCGCCACTTGTTGCAGTGATCGTAAACTATTTTGTTATAAGAAAGAAACTGTCAAGGCCAGCACTTTCTATAATAAGAAATGAGCAAAAGAAGAGTCATATTTCAAAAATCAAATTAGGCGATATGCCATTTCTTACAAAATTCAGGATCAGGCAGTCACTGCGTGAGGCAAGGGCCGGATTTACGGTAGTATTTGGAATGTTTATTGCACTGTTGGTTATGATGATCGGTCTGGACTGTTATGTGATGTGTGATCATATCAGCAAAGAAAATAAGAAAGACACAAAATTTGAATATATGTATACATATAAATATCCGGATAAAAAAGTACCAAAAGGCGGGGATGCATGTTTTGTAAAAGGATTGCATAAAGAAGTATGGGGATATGATCTTGAAATTTCCCTGATCGGTATAGAAAATGATAATCCATATTTCAGCCAGGATAAAGATCTTCCGAAAGCAAAGAACAAAGTTGTTATTTCATCTGCAATGGCACAGAAATATGATCTGAAAAAAGGTGACTCAATCATACTGTCTGATGAGGAAGATGAAATGGATTACGCATTTCAGGTAGCAGATATCACACAATATTCTTCTGGGTTATATGCATTTATGGATATTGACAGTATGAGAGATCTCTTTCAGACATCATCAGATTATTACAATATGGTTGTATCAAAGAAGAAACTGTCGATTGACTCTGGAAAACTATATGCAACGACAAGTAAAAAAGCAATTGAGGAGAGTTCAGATGTATTTATCAATATGATGATTCCGATGATGGGAATGATCGTTGGACTTTCTGTTATTATCTTTGCAATTGTTATGTATTTAATGATCAAGGTAATGATTGATCGTTCTGCACAAAATATTGCGTTGATGAAAGTATTTGGGTATCGGAAGAAAGAGATTAAGAAGCTTTATCTTGATGGGAATTTCTATATGATCGCAGTTGGAGCACTGATCAGTGTTCCATTATCTAAGAAATTAATGGATGCAATGTATCCAGTTATGGTTTCCAATATAGCTTGTGGTATGAATTTAAGTTTCACATGGCAGATGTATGCATTGATCTATGCAGGAATTATCATTACATACCTGGTAATTAACAAGTTATTAGTGCAAAAGATTTACAAAGTCGGACTTTCTGATGCGTTAAAGAATCGTGAGTAAGATTAAAAGAAACAATCAGTCTTTGCCATATAAAATAAACTATTGTATAATGATACAAAAAGACCAAAGAAGGAAGAAACGATGACATTACAACAGCTAAGATATGTCGTAACGATTGCGGAGATCGGAACGATCAGCAAGGCAGCAGAAGAACTCTTTGTATCACAGCCAAGTCTTACCAAAGCTCTAAAAGAACTGGAAAAAGAGATGCAGATTACGATCTTTGACCGTACCAACAAAGGAATTCATGTATCCAGAGAAGGAGAAATCTTCCTTGGATATGCTAGACAGGTACTGGAGCAGGCGGCATTGATCGAAGAGAAATATAAACATAAAAGTGGTGGGAAACAGGAATTTTGCATTTCAACACAGCATTATTCTTTTGCAGTCAATGCATTTGTAGACTTGATCAAAGAATATGGAAGTGAGAATTACGATTTCAGTCTGAGAGAAACTCAGACTTATGAGATCATCGATGATGTAGCCAGAATGAAAAGTGAGATCGGAATTTTATATCTCAATGAATTCAATGCATCGGTCCTTGAGAAGATCATGAAAGCAAATGATCTCAAATTCACAGAACTATTTGTTGCAAGACCACATATTTTTATCTGTGACAAGAACCCACTGGCACAGAAAGATCAGGTCACAATGGAAGATCTCAAAGATTATCCGTATCTGTCATTTGAGCAGGGGGAACATAATTCTTTCTATTATTCTGAAGAGATGTTCAGTACGGAAGTGCGTTCAAAGAATATTCGAGTGAGAGACAGGGCAACTCTGTTTAACTTGCTGATCGGATTAAATGGATATACGATCAGCAGCGGTGTGATCGATAAGGAACTAAATGGAGAGAATATTATCGCAGTTCCGCTTGCAGAAGAAGGAGAGATGCATATTGGGTATGTGACACATAAGAAGACGAAACCTAGCAGATTAGGGGCGATTTACTTGGAAGCGTTGAAGAAGCATGCACGATAATTTTATATATGTTTAAAGAAAGGTCATAACTGTATCATGGTAGAGATACAGGTTGTGACCTTTTGTGATTTTATGGTATAATTTTCACATAAAAAACGAAAATGAAGAAGAGGAAGTAAGATGATTACGGGTGAATTAAAAAACAAAGTAGATAAGATATGGGAGATTTTCTGGACAGGTGGAATTACAAATCCACTGGAAGTTATCGAACAGTTTAACTACTTATTATTTATCAAGCAGTTAGATGAAGTAGAAACGAGAAAGGAAAGAGATGCAAATATTTTAGGAATTCCATACGAAGGAATTTTTCCAGCAGATTGTCAGCAGTATCGTTGGAGTAAATTTAAGAATTTGGGAGATGCGAATGAGATTTATGATCTGATGATGAATGGAGTATTTCCGTTTATTAAAAATCTACATCCAGATGGAGAATCTGCTTATAGTAAATATATGGGAGATGCGATCTTTAAGATTCCAACGCCAGCATTACTTACCAAAGTAATTGATGGGATTGATGGATTGAATCTAGAAGGAGACAGTAAAGGAGATTTATACGAATATCTGTTGTCCAAACTGGAAAGTGCAGGAAAGAACGGACAATTTCGAACCCCAAGACATATCATTCAGATGATGATAGAACTGGTAAAACCAGTACCATCTGATATCATCTGCGACCCGGCAATGGGATCAGCAGGGTTCTTAATGGCAGCACAGCAGTATTTGCGTAAAAACCACAAAGATTTATTCTTAAATGCGGAACAAAGAGAGCATTTTAATCATGAGATGTTTTATGGATTCGATATGGACCGAACGATGCTTCGAATCGGAGCAATGAATATGCTGCTTCATGGGGTGGATGATCCGAATATTGAATATAAGGATAGCTTGTCAGAGATGAATACAGATAAAGAAAAGTATTCATTAATTCTTGCCAATCCACCATTTAAAGGAAGTTTAGACTATGATGGAGTATCCGCAGATCTTTTAAAAGTTGCGAAAACAAAGAAGACAGAATTATTATTCCTTGTTTTATTCCTTCGTATCATGAAAATTGGAGGAAGAGCAGCAGTTATTGTACCAGATGGAGTATTGTTCGGAAGCAGTCGTGCACATAAAGCGATTCGAAAAGAATTAATTGAGAATCATAAACTAGATGCAGTGATTTCCATGCCATCAGGGGTATTCAAACCATATGCAGGAGTATCCACAGCTATCTTACTCTTCACAAAAACAGGAGCAGGTGGTACCGACAAAGTTTGGTTTTATGATATGAAAGCTGATGGAAGAACGTTAGACGATAAACGTCAAGAAATTGAAGAGAATGATATTCCTGATATTATTGAGAGGTATCAGAATCTAGAAAAAGAAGAAGAAAGAAAACGAACAGAACAGTCTTTCTTTGTGCTGAAAGAAGAGATTGTTGAAAATGATTATGATCTCTCTATCAATAAGTATAAAGAGGTTGAATATATTCCAGTAGAGTATCCACCAACAGAGGAAATTTTGAAAGATATTGAGGAATTAGAGGTGGAGATTCGTAAGAATCTAGTGGAATTAAGGAAAATGTTGGAAGAAAATGATGATTAGTAGATAGAGAAATTTGAATTTGTAAGGGATGAGAAGAATGAGGAAAATAATAGATGAATGCTTTTTTCAGATACAAAATGGGGCAAATATTAAACAAGGTAAAGTAGATGGGGGATTTCCGATTACAAGAATTGAAACAATAGCCAATGATAGATTTAATAGAGATAGAATGGGTTATGCAGGTATCACAGATCTTTCAAAATACGAATCATATATATTAGAAGATGAAGATTTATTAATGTCACATATTAATAGTATGCAATACTTGGGAAGAACAGTTTTATATAAAAAACAAGATGATGAGATAATTATTCATGGAATGAATTTACTTAGACTGAGAGCCAATAGAGATATTATTATTCCAGGATATGCAAAATATTATTTTTATGGTCATTCATTTAGAAGCCAGTTAAGAAATATAATGAAAAAATCTGTCAACCAAGCAAGTTTTGCAGTAAAAGATCTTAAGAAAATAAAAATGGAGATTCCTTGTTTAAGGGAACAGCAAAAATTAGTTCAAGTATTGGATAAAATTCAGAAAATAATAGATGTGAAAACAAAGGAAATTGCAAAATTTGATGAGCTTGTTAGCGCCCGATTTGTTGAGATGTTTGGTGATCCAATAACAAACAGTAAGCTATTGCCAATTGAAAAAATAGAAGAAAGATATTTTTTGAAGGCAGGAATAACAACTAAAGCAGAAGATATTCATGATTATTTAAAAGATAAATATGAAATACCATGCTATGGTGGAAATGGGATAAGGGGATACGTAGAAAATTTAAGTTATGAAGGATGTTATCCTATTATAGGTAGACAAGGAGCATTATGTGGTAATGTACAATATGCAACAGGAAAATTTCATGCAACAGAACATGCGGTTTTAGTTTCTATATTGAAAAATGATAATACAATGTGGGTTTATTACATGTTAAAATTGATGGATCTATATAGATACCATACAGGAGCTGCACAACCGGGATTAGCAGTAAAAAAACTTAATACAATAGATGTTATTGTTGCAGACATAAACCTTCAAAACCAATTTGCAACCTTCGTCCACCAAGTCAACAAATCGAAGTTTGAAGTTCAGAAATCATTAGAAAAAACACAATTACTATTTGATTCATTAATGCAAGAATATTTCGGATAGAAAAGAGGCGATATTAAAATGTCAGAATTTAAACGATGGTTAATTGAACGTTTTAAAATAGAACGAAAACGATTTGATAGATCGGGAGTGTATGCTTATACGCAAAGAGCAATGGCATACAATTCAAATAAAATCGAAGGAAGTACATTAACTCCAGAACAGACAGCATCATTGTTTGATAATGGCACGTTACCAGTTAATGACGATTATTATCGTGCAAAAGATGTAGAAGAAATGAATGGGCATTTCTTGATGTTCAATTATATGTTAGATACATTGGGAGAAGAATTAACAGAAGACTTAATTAAACAGATGCATTATGAATTGAAATCAGGAGTTTTTGAAGACCGAGCGAATGGGTATGCAATCGGAGATTATAAGAAACGTCCCAATATGATTGGAATGTATAAAACCGCATTGCCAAAGGATGTAGAAACAGAGATGAAACAACTTTTGGATTGGTATCATAAACAAGAAAAAAGTATGAAAACACTTGCTGAATTTCATGCAAGATATGAGTCTATTCATCCATTCCAAGACGGAAATGGACGAACAGGAAGAATGATATTGTTTCGGGAAAGCTTGAAATATGATGAGTTAAAACCATTTATTATCTTAGATGATGACCGCAGTAAGTATTTAGAAGGACTAAAAGAATATAGAGAACATCATAAAGTGGATCAATTATTAGAATTAATGCAAAAAGAAGCTGAAACATATTATCAGGAATGTCAATATTTTATTTCATAGATTTAGGAACAAGAATGGTTGAAGGATGTTGGTATATAGGAGTGTACCAACATGGAAGAGAAAATTGTAACAATACTAAATGAGATGGCAGAGTATTTAACAGTGCCACAGATGAAAAAATTACAGGAAGTAATTCTAAGGACATTTTCAGAAAATGAACTAGAGAAACAACAGATATCGAACGAAGAATTTCTAAAAATGTTCCTAGATGCGAAAAGAGTAGAAGGATGTTCAGAACGTACCATTCAATATTATAAAGTGACAGCAGAACATATGCTTTCGCAAACGGAAAAAGAAATCCGCAAGATAACGACAGATGAAATGAGGTCATATCTTGCGGATTATCAAAAAAGGAATAACTGCTCGAATGTTACAATTGATAATATACGACGGAATATATCGAGCTTTTTTACATGGTTGGAGGAAGAAGATTACATTTTAAAAAGTCCAATGAGAAGGATTCATAAGATTAAGACAAAAACAGTGGTAAAAAGTGTGATCACAGATGAAGGAATCGAACAATTAAGGGATCACTGCACACAGATTCGTGACCTTGCAATGATCGATCTGTTATATTCAACAGGTATACGTGTGGGTGAACTGGTAAATTTGAACATAGGAGATATTAATTTCGAAGAACGAGAATGTGTCGTCTACGGAAAAGGGGATAAAGAAAGAAGAGTTTATTTTGATGCGAAAGCAAAAGTACATTTAATTGAATATATAGAAAGCAGGAAAGACAAGAACCCCGCATTATTCGTTACGTTAGATGCACCATATGACCGCTTAAAGATTAGTGGAGTAGAGATTCGATTAAGACAATTAGGAAGAGAGCTTGGATTGGAACGAATCCATCCGCATAAATTCCGAAGAACAATGGCAACGAGGGCCATTGATAAAGGAATGCCAATCGAACAGGTACAAAAAATCCTTGGACATTCACAGATTGACACAACGATGCAATATGCAATGGTAAATCAGAATAATGTAAAGGCATCCCATCAGAAATATATGGCATAATCAGATAAAATAGAAAATTATTCCTTGAAAAATTTGAATTTTGAGGAATAATAATGGGATATAAGTTGAAAGAGATTTTTGAGTTGCAGATGGGTAAAACACCATCAAGACATAATTCAAGTTATTGGAACACAGGTGATTATAAATGGATTTCAATTGCAGATTTATCAAATGTAGGAAAATATATATCAGAAACAAAAGAAACTATTTCTGAAAGTGCGGTTATAGAGAGTGGAATAAAAATTATTCCAGCTAATACAGTGGTGATGAGCTTTAAGTTGTCTATTGGAAAAGCAGCAATTACTGCAGAAGATATGTATTCGAATGAAGCCATAATGGCATTTCATGATAAAAAAATTGTAGAGTTATTACCAGAATATATATATTATTTATTTAAATTTAAAGATTGGAATGTTGGAAGTAATAAGGCAGTTATGGGAAAAACTCTTAACAAAGCAACCTTAGCTGAAATGGAGATAGAAATACATACTATAGAAGAACAAAAAGAAATTATAAAGGTACTTGATCAAATATCAAATATTATAGCCAATAGAAAACAAGAATTAATTCAATTAGATAATTTAATTCAAGCCCGATTTGTAGAGATGTTTGGTAATCCAATATTGAATTCTATGAAGTGGAATAAAAAATCTCTTAAAGATGTCTGTACGAAATTGAATGATGGAACACATTTTTCACCAGAAAGTTTCGAAGTTGGAGAATATAAGTATGTTACAGCGAAAAATATTAAATTATCAGGATTTGATTTTTCAAATATAACTTATGTTTCGGAAGAAGTACATCGTCCTATATTTGAAAGATGTAATCCAGAATATGAGGATGTATTATATATTAAGGATGGGGCAACAACAGGAATAGCAATGGTAAATACATTAAAAGAAGAATTTACATTACTTTCTAGTGTAGCATTATTAAAACAAGACAGAAAAATAATGAACGGATATTTTTTAACAGCATTATTAAATAATGAGGATATGTATACGGATATTCGTAATAAGATGGGTGGCGCGGCAATTACAAGATTGACAATAGCAAAGCTTAATGCAATTAAGGTTATGGTTCCACCAATAGACTTACAAAACCAATTTGCAACCTTCGTCCACCAAGTCAACAAATCGAAGTTTGTCATCCACAAATTTCTATATTGCACCACCCACAATACAAAGAGTATAATAAAACCAAGACTAAACACCAAAGAATCAGGAAAAATAAGGGGAGGGAAACCACATGCAGACGAATTTTGACTTTCTAGCACAGACAGATCGTTTCAAAGACTTTGCAATGCAGGCAGCAGAAGCGGAACGAAGCATTGCCATATCTCCGTCAACAGCAGCAATTCTGTCAAGACGAGCCTTAGAACTCGCAGTGCGATGGGTATATGTCCACGATGATGCCCTGACAATGCCATATCGTGATAATATTTCCAGCCTGATTCACGAATATTCTTTCCGCAAGCTGATTCAGCCTAAATTATTCGATATGCTAAAATACACGATTAAGCTTGGAAATGTCGCAGTACATACAAATACCAACGTAAAACACGATGCAGCGGTACTTTCGTTACGCTGTGTTTTCCAGTTCTGTAAATGGATTGATTACTGTTATGGTGAAAACTATATAAATCGCCATTATGATATGAGTCTGCTGCCAGATGCCGGAAAAGAGAAAAAAACACAGGAAGAATTAGAAAATCTTCAAAAAGAACTAAGCGGAAAAGACCAGAAATTAGAAGAAGAGATCAAGGAAAATGAGAAATTAAGAGAACAGATGACCAAACTTCGTAAGGAAAATGAAACTGGACGAAGTTATGAAGTGGACAAAGATACAGAAGCAGAGACAAGAAGAAAATACATTGACATTGATCTTGCGGAAGCTGGATGGACGATTGGCAAGGATTGTCTTACAGAAGTGCTAGTTACAGGCATGCCAAACAGTACAGGAAAAGGTTATGCCGATTATGTTTTATACAGCAATAATGGAAAACCACTGGCAGTCATCGAAGCAAAACGAAGCAGTGTAGACCCGATGAAAGGAAGTCATCAGGCAAAATTATATGCGGATTGTCTGGAAAATCAATATCAGCAAAGACCAATCATTTTTATAACAAATGGTTTTGAAATGCAGATCATTGACGATGCACAGGATGATCCACAGCGAGTTGTCTCAGGTATTTTCACAAAAGAAGATCTGCAGCGAATGGTGGATCAAAGAACAAGCAAAAAGCCTTTGATTCATTTAGAGATTCAAGATAAAATTACAAACCGGCCATATCAGAAAGAGGCCGTGACGGTATTATGTGAATCTATCATGAATCATCATAGAAAGCTGTTGCTAGTACAGGCAACAGGATCAGGAAAGACAAGGGTTAGTATCAGTCTGGTAGATGTACTTCGCAGACATAATTATGTAAAGAATATTTTATTCTTAGCAGATCGTAAAGCTTTAGTTTCTCAGGCAAAGAAGAGTTACAGTAATCTCCTTCCAGACTTGACAGTATGCAATTTACTTGAAAATAAAGAAGATCCAGAAAGCAGCAGAATGATATTTTCAACATATCCAACGATGCTAAATGCAATCGATGAAACAAAGAAAAAGGATGGAAAAAAATTATTTACACCAGCGCATTTTGATCTGATCATTGTAGATGAAAGTCATCGAAGTATTTATAAGAAATATCAGGAAATCTTTCATTATTTCGATGCGGTTTTACTTGGAATGACAGCAACACCGAAAGATGAGATTGATAAAAACACCTATACGATCTTTGATCTGGAGCGAGGGGTTCCAACGTATGCGTATGAGCTTGATGAAGCAGTAAAAGAAGGATATCTGGTTGACTATCGAACAAGAGAATATAAGACAAAGATCATGGAAGAAGGAATCCACTATGATCAGTTATCTGAAGAAGAAAAAGAAGTATTTGACGATGAATTCGATGATGATGAGAATGTAGAGAAAGATATTCCGAATACAGCTGTAAATCGATGGCTGTTTAATAAAGACACGATTGATCTTGTGTTAATCAATCTGATGAGAGAAGGATTAAAGGTAGAAGGTGGAGATAAATTGGGAAAGACAATTATTTTTGCAAGAAATAGTAAACATGCGAAGGCAATTGTCGAGCGTTTTCAGAAGCTTTTTCCAGAGAAAGGCAGTCATTTTATCAAACAGATTGATTACAGCATCAAAGAGTCCGAACATTTGATTGAACAATTCGAAGAAAAGGACAAGATGCCTCAGATTGCAGTATCTGTAGATATGCTGGACACAGGAATTGACGTTCCAGAGATTTTGAATCTTGTATTTTTTAAGAAAGTCAGAAGTTATGCAAAATTCTGTCAGATGATCGGAAGAGGAACAAGACTTTGCAAAGATTTACTAGGTCCTGGAATGGATAAAGAAAAATTCCTGATTTTTGATTATTGTAATAACTTCGAATATTTCAGAGTCAATCCACATGGAAAAGACAGTGGTTTTGTAGAAACATTGTCCGAGAAGATCTTTTTATGTAAAGCAAGGATTGCAAGAGAATTACAAGATACAGACTATCAAAAAGACGAAGATTTCAGAGAATATCGAAATACATTAGTGAAAGAATTAATACAAGCGATAAATGATCTGAATAACGAAAGTTTCATTGTAAAACATCATTTGAAATATGTTCTTCGATATCGAGAACAGAAATCATGGGATATTCTTGAGACAGAAGCAATGGCTGACCTGAAGAAACATATCGCACCAATTATAGAGGCTGAGAAGGAAAATGAATTGGCACGAAGATTTGATTATCTGATGTATAGTATTGAACTTGCAATGTTGGAACGAAAGAATCTTTCGAAAAATATTGGAGCAGTTGTTGGTATTGCAGAGAAACTATCTTTAATGCAGGATTCTGTGCCACAGATCAAAGAGCAAAAATATATTTTGGATAAGGTACAGACAAATGAATTCTGGGAAAAAGCATTTATTCTGGAAATGGATGTAGTCAGGGAAGCACTTAGAGATCTGATTCAGTTTTTACCAAAAAAGACGCAGAGAATCGTTTATACAGATTTTGCAGATCAAGTAATAGAATATCAGGAAAATACACCAATTGAGATGGGGAATCGATTAGAAAATTATCGCAAAAAGGTAGAATTCTATTTAAAAGAGCATCAAGATAACATGGCAGTGCGTAAATTACGAAATAACCAGCCGCTACAAAAAAGTGATATGCAGGAACTGGAGAAAATTCTTTGGCAGGAACTAGGATCAAAAGAAGATTATACAAAAGAATATGGGGATACACCAGTTGGAATTCTTGTAAGAAAAATCACAGGAATGGATCAACAGGCAGCAAATGAGGCATTTAATGAATTCTTAAATGAGGAGAAACTAAATGCTGATCAGATTCGTTTTGTGCGATTGATCGTTGATTATATCTCTGTAAATGGAATGATCGAAGACCGAAGAGTTATGATGGATGAGCCATTTCGAAGTGTCGGAAGTATTGGACAGATTTTTGAAAATGATATGGATATTGCAATGAAGATCATGACAGTGATTGATCAGATCAAGCAGAATGCGGAAGTTACAGTATAAAGGAGGAATCAACGAAAATAGTATCAAAGCCTATGGTTTTGCATTTGAAGGAAAAAATGTCCTGATCTTAGATTAACATGATTATAACAAAGAAAGGTATAAAATAATGGAACAACAGCAGTCAGAAAAGAAACATAAACGAAGAGTCAGATACAAAGGGACTCATCCAAGAAGATTCGAAGAGAAATACAAAGAATTAAACCCAGAAAAATACGGAGATACGATTCAAAAAGTTATTAGTAAAGGAAGTACACCGGCAGGAATGCACATTTCCATCTGTGTAAAAGAAATTCTTGAATTTTTTGACATCCAGCCGGGACAAAAAGGATTGGATGCAACCTTAGGATATGGCGGACATACAAGAAAGATGTTAGAAAAGTTACAGGGCAAAGGTCATATCTACGCATTAGATGTAGATCCGATCGAATCTGTAAAGACAGAGAAACGTCTGCATGATGCAGGGTTTGGAGAAGATATCTTAACGATCAAGCATATTAATTTTGCTAATATTGATCAGGTAGCCGAAGAAGTTGGACCATTCGATTTCATTTTAGCCGACCTTGGCGTATCCTCCATGCAGATTGATAATCCGGAAAGAGGATTTTCTTATAAATTTGAAGGACCATTAGATTTAAGACTGAATCCAGAAAAAGGAATTTCAGCGGCAGAGCGTTTAGAAGATATCACGAAGGCTGAATTTGAAGGGATGCTCATTGAAAATGCAGATGAGCCATATGCAAAACAGATCGCAAAAGAAACCGTTGCAACGATGAAACGAGGAAAGAAGATCAAGACAACAACAGATCTTAAAGATGTCATTGAAAGAGCATTAAACTTTTTGCCGGAAAAAGAGCGAAAAGAAGCAGTTAAAAAATCCTGCCAGAGAACATTTCAGGCTTTGCGTATTGATGTAAACAGCGAGTTTGAAGTATTAGAAGAATTATTGGAGAAACTTCCAGACGCATTGGCACCAGGTGGAAAGGTTGCGATCCTTACATTCCACTCTGGAGAAGATCGACTTGTAAAACATGCGTTTAAGTATGGGAAGAAAGTAGGAATCTACAGTGATGTAGCCAAAGATGTTATTCGTCCATCAAAAGAGGAATGTGCCCAGAACGGAAGAGCAAAATCAACAAAGATGCGCTGGGCGATCAAAGTGAAATAAAAATTAAAAGGAAGGGAAATATTAAAAAGAGGTATGCTTTTTAATATTTCCTTTTTTCAAAAACATGAAAGAAAATGGTTTAAAATGATTGACTTTGACTGAAACTGTGCTATAATGAAGAAAAAAAGGAAACGAATGATTGATTTTGACGTTTTTATTTTGGAAAAGGAGGATAACCTGTATGAGAATTACAGAGCTGTTGCAGGATGCAACAATTGACCTTGGTGTGAAGGTTAACAGCAAAGAAGAAGCAATTGATCATCTGGTTGATTTAATGGTCAAGGGCGGAAACATCACAGATCGCGAAGAATACAAGAAGGGCATTTTAGCAAGAGAAGCTAATGGAACAACTGGTATCGGAGGAGGGATTGCAATTCCTCATTCTAAGAACAAAGCAGTAACTAAGGCTGGTTTGGCTTCTATGACAGTACCAGACGGAGTCGATTATGAAGCAATGGATGGAGAACCATCTGATGTATTTTTTATGATCGCAGCACCAGCAGAAGGAAGCGACGTGCATTTAGAGGCATTGTCAAGATTATCTGTGATCTTAATGGATCCAGTATTTAAGGACAGTTTATTAAAGGCAACAAGCAAGGAAGAATATCTTGCATTGATTGACAAGAAAGAAACAGAAAAATTCCCAGAAGAGGCGGCGAAGGAAGAAGAGGAACCTGCTGTACAAGAAGAGAAAGCAGACGATGGAACGATCAGAGTTCTTGCAGTTACAGCATGCCCAACAGGAATCGCTCATACATTCATGGCAGCAGAATCTCTTGAGAATAAAGCAAAAGAGATGGGAATTACATTAAAAGCTGAGACAAATGGTTCAGGTGGAGCAAAGAATGTCTTAACAAAAGAAGAGATTGAAAATTGTGATGGAATCATCGTAGCAGCAGATAAGAACGTTGAGATGGCACGTTTTGATGGAAAACAGGTTCTTCAGACAAAAGTAGCGGACGGAATTAATAAACCAGAAGAACTGATCCAGACAATTTTAGATAAGAAAGCGCCAACATATCATCATTCAGGAGCAGCAGCACAAGAAGATAGTACAGAAGGTGAAAGTGTTGGACGTCAGATTTACAAACATCTGATGAATGGTGTATCTCATATGCTTCCATTCGTAATTGGTGGTGGTATTTTGATCGCTTTAGCGTTCTTAGTAGATAATCAGGCGATCAACCCGGCAAACTTCGGTAAGAATACACCACTTGCAGCTTTACTAAAGACGATCGGTGAACAGGCATTTGGATTTATGCTTCCAATCTTAGCTGGATTTATTGCAATGAGTATTGCAGACCGACCAGGATTAGCAGTAGGTTTCGTTGGTGGAGCTTTAGCGAATGGTGGTTATACATTTGCTAATATTATGGCATATGATTCTGCCAAAGCTGTTTCCTCTGGCTTTATAGGAGCATTATTTGCAGGTTTCGTTGGTGGATATATCATGGTTTTATTAAGAAAACTATTTGATAAATTGCCAAGTGCATTAGAAGGATTAAAACCAATCTTACTATTCCCAGTTTGTGGTATTTTAGTAATGGGAGTTGTTATGATCGCAGTTAATCCAGTAGTAGGAGCGATCAATACAGGACTGAATAACTTCTTATCATCTATGAGTGGAACAAGTTCCATCCTTTTAGGAGCAGTTCTTGGTGGAATGATGTCCATTGATATGGGTGGTCCATTTAATAAAGCAGCTTACGTATTTGGTACTGCACAGTTAACAGTAGCCAATGCAGGACCAGAACAGTATGCGATCATGGCAGCTGTTATGGCTGGAGGAATGGTACCTCCACTTGCAATCGCACTTTGTACAACATTCTTCAAGAATCGTTTTACAGAGAGTGAAAGAAAATCTGGTGTTGTAAATTACATCATGGGATTATCATTCATTACAGAAGGAGCTATCCCGTTTGCAGCAGGAGATCCAATCCATATCCTGCCACCATGTATCGTAGGATCTGCAGTAGCAGGTGCGTTATCCATGGCATTTAAATGTGGACTTCCAGCACCACACGGTGGAATCTTTGTTATTGGAGTCATCACGAATCCAGTACAATACTTAATTTCTGTAGTAGTTGGTGCAGTTATTGGAATGATCGTTATGTCATTTACAAAGAAACCATTAAATAAATAAGATTGTAAATAACCATTTACAATAAATTAATTCCTCATATTTTCATAAGCAATATTTATAATAAGTAAACAGAGATTGTGAAATTTTGCAATCTCTGTTTGCTATTTTGATAAAACAATGATATACTAGATAAGATTTTAGAAATCAAAGACAGTTCATTCGTACCATCCTGTCTATAAACAAAACTAGGACTGAGAAGAAGATTTTCAGGATACAGGTACGCGTGCTTGTATCCTTTTTTTAATTGAAAATATATGTAGAAGGGAAAGAAGAAAATGTATCAGTTAACAACACATGCATCCTTTGATTCAGCTCATTTTTTATCGGGTTATGAAGGAAAATGCAGCAATATCCACGGTCACCGCTGGAAATTAGAAGTTACCGTACAAAGTGAAACATTAGAACAGACAGGGCAGATTCGAGGAATGGTTGTCGATTTTGGACAGTTAAAAGATGATATTAAAAAATTAGCAGATGAGTTTGATCATAGTCTGATCATAGAAGATGGAACATTAAAAGAGAAGACAGTAGAAGCATTGAAAGAGGAAAATTTCAAAATGATCTTCGTAGATTTTCGTCCAACTGCAGAGAGTTTTGCAAAATATTTTTATGATAGAGTGAAAGAAATAGGATATGATGTCAAGTTAGCGAAAGTTTATGAGACACCAAATAATATGGCAGCATATGGGGAGTAAATGAGATGGAAACATTTAAAGTAGTCGAAACCTTTGTAAGTATCAACGGAGAAGGAAAGAAAGCTGGTCGTCTTGCTATGTTTATCCGATTGAAAGGATGTAACTTAAACTGCTCTTACTGCGACACAACATGGGCCAATAGAAGAGATGCAAGATGTGAATTATTGACGGCACCGCAGATTGTAGAAAGGATCAAAGAAGCAGGAGTCGAACTTGTTACATTAACAGGTGGAGAGCCTCTTCTTGACGAAAATGTATCAGAATTGATCGGAAGTATCTTGATGATGCCAAAAGTTGAGATTGAGATTGAGACAAATGGAAGTGTACCAATCAGATATTATAAAGAAAGAGACAACAGACTGACAATGACAATGGATTACAAACTTCCATCCAGTAATATGGAAGAGAATATGTGCCTTGAAAATATGGAATATTTAAAACCATGGGATGTTGTTAAATTTGTTATTGGAAGCAGGGAGGATTTAAACAGGGCGAAAGAAATCATTGAACGATTCAGACTTTGTGAAAAAGCAATTGTATACTTCAGTCCTGTATTTGGTAAAATCGAACCAGAAGAAATCGTTGAATTTATGAAAGAAAACAAGCTTAACAAAGTCAGGTTCCAGATTCAGATCCATAAAGTTGTATGGGACCCTGACAAGACAGGTGTATAGGAGGAAATACTATGGCAATCGATAAAGAAGCGATCAAGGAACATATAAGAGGTATTCTTGTTGCACTTGGAGATGATCCAAACCGTGAAGGGTTAAAAGAAACACCAGATCGTGTAGCGAAAATGTATGAAGAAGTCTTTGAAGGAATGAATTACAGCAATCATGAGATCGCACAGATGTTTTCAAAGACATTTGAAGATGATCTAAGTGTCAAAGATCATAAAGATATGGTGATCGTAAAAGATATTGATATCTTTAGTTATTGTGAGCATCATATGGCATTAATGTATGATATGAAAGTCTCTGTGGCATATTTGCCAAAAGACAAGGTATTAGGACTTAGTAAGATTGCAAGAATCTGTGATATGGTTGGAAAACGTTTACAGCTTCAGGAAAGGATCGGAAGTGATATCGCAGAGATCATCATGGAAGTTTCAGGAAGTGAAGATGTAGCTGTTTATATTGAAGGATGTCATAGCTGCATGAGTGCAAGAGGAATCAAAAAACACAATGCCAAGACAGTGACAACAACACTTCGAGGAGCATTTGATACAGATTCCACATTAAAATGGCATTTCATGATGCAGGCAGGAAAATAAGAAAAGGAGAGAAGCAAAATGGCAAAACCAAACAAGGCCGTTGTTGTATTCAGCGGTGGACAAGACAGCACAACATGCCTTTTCTGGGCAAAGAAGAAATATGATGAAGTGATTGCGCTTTCATTTAACTATGGACAGAGACATTCAAAGGAACTCGAGTGTGCAAAGAAAATCTGTAAAGAACACGGTGTAGAACATCATATTCTGGATATGGGATTGTTAAATCAGTTAGCACCAAACTCTCTTACCAGAGTAGATATGGAAGTAGATCATGAAGCACCAGAAGAAGGAACACCAAATTCATTTGTCGATGGAAGAAATATGTTATTCTTAACATTTGCAGCTGTTTTTGCAAAACAAAGAGATATTCATGTGTTAGTAACGGGTGTTTCCCAGAGTGATTTCAGTGGATATCCAGATTGCCGACATGTCTTTATCTCATCTTTAGAAACAACATTAACACTTGCCATGGATTATGAGTTTGAAGTGATCACACCACTGATGTGGATTGACAAGAAACAGACATGGGAGATGGCTGATAAATTAGGCGTCTTTGATATTGTAAAAAATGAAACTCTGACATGTTATAATGGAGTGATGGGTGATGGATGCGGAGAATGCCCAGCATGTAAGTTGAGAAGACATGGATTAGAGGAATATTTAAAAGTTCGTGATCATAAATAAGAATATACGAAAGAGAAAAGGATCTTGTGATGGTACAAGGTTCTTTTTGTTGTTTATATATATGAATGATGAAAGTGTCGAAAGTATAAATAGCAAAAAGCTGCAAGAAAAGTATTGATAAAATTTTAACAATGATGTACAATGTATTTGTAGCAAAACAATCGATTGAAATCGGATATTCAAATGTTGGATATATAAGAAAAGGTTCAATTTCGGTCATCCAGGTAAAGGAGATGTTAGTTATGGCAAGATTTACATTACCAAGAGATTTATACTTCGGAGAAAACGCATTAGAGACACTAAAAACAATCAAAGGAAACAAAGCAGTATTGTGCCTGGGTGGCGGGTCCATGAAACGTTTTGGATTTGTTGACAAGGTCGTTGAATATTTGAAGGAAGCAGGAATTGAGACAAAACTGATCGAAGGAATCGAACCAGATCCATCCGTAGAGACAGTTATGAAAGGTGCCAAAGTGATGCAGGAATTTGAACCAGACCTGATCATTGCAATGGGTGGAGGATCACCAATCGATGCAGCAAAGGCAATGTGGGTATTTTATGAACATCCAGAGACAACCTTTGATGATATCAAAGATCCATTTACCATTCCGCCACTTCGTAACAAAGCAACCTTTATCGCAATTCCATCAACCTCAGGAACAGCAACAGAGGTAACAGCATTCTCAGTGATCACAGATTACAGCACAGGAATCAAATACCCACTGGCTGATTTCGAGATCACACCAGATGTAGCGATCGTAGATCCATCACTTGCAGAGACAATGCCACAGACATTAACGGCACATACAGGAATGGATGCCTTAACCCATGCGATCGAAGCATATGTTGCAGGATTACATTCCCCATTCTCAGATCCATTAGCGATCCATGCGATTGAGATGATCTTTGATAACCTGAAAGCATCCTATGAAGGAGATATGCAGGCAAGAGGGAATATGCATATCGCACAGTGCTTAGCAGGAATGGCATTCTCCAACGCGTTGCTTGGAATCGTACATTCCTTGGCACATAAGACAGGAGCAGTCTTTAATACAGGACATATTCCTCATGGATGCGCCAATGCAATCTATCTTCCATATGTTATTCAGTACAATGCCAAAGTCTGTGAAGACAGATTCGCAATGATCGCAAGAAAATTAGGACTTCCTGGAGTGACTGATAAAGCACTGACTTTATCACTGATCAAAGCAGTAGAAGATCTGAGAACAAGTCTTCATATTGTATCGAATCTGAAAGATTTCGGTGTGAATGAAGACGAATTCCTTGAGAAGAAACATATGATCGCTGAGAGAGCGGTTGGAGATGCTTGTACGGGATCTAATCCGAGAGAAACATCTGTTGAGGATATGGAGAAGATTCTGGAATGTATTTATTATGGTAAGGATGTAACATTCTAAATTTTAATTTTGTAAGTTGGCCAACTGTAGATTTTGAGTATATGATAAAAAATAAATAAACGA
>ERZ772954.511-NODE-511-length-38651-cov-4.179267_pt1 | contig 38651 bp, 54 predicted proteins | sample MGYA00580684_ERZ772954 | MGnify/ENA primary metagenome ERZ772954 (study PRJEB29015, sample SAMEA2737654) | human gut metagenome | biome: human gut; feature: human-associated habitat; material: faeces | place: China | collected 2012 ...
CTGATTCGATGCATAGAACTTTGTAATTTTGTCGGATAAATCTTCCTTTAGCGAACCAATATCCTCTTTGTTGATTGTAATCTGCTCCCGATCGGCTGTGAACGCTTCTGCTACCGCCTGCATCTTACCCAGCTGTTCACTTCCAGCTGTCTGAATGTCCTGTACAGCCTTTTCGCCGGAAGCTGTAAGGTCTGTCTTGAGCTGTGTCCCAGTTTTAATCTTCTCACCAAGAGAAGTGTCCAATGCACCCGCTTGCTTCACAGTCGCATTCAAAGTCTCCTGCATTTCACCTGCAGTCCTCGCGGATCCGTCCAAAGCTGTCTTGGCTTCACCAGCTTTCTGTGTGGACGTATTCAACTCTGTCTTTGCAGTTCCAGCCAACTCCGTGGACTTATCCAGTGCTGTCTTAGAAGTACCGGCTGTCTCAATAGAATGTTCAATTTCTCCCTTGGAAACACCAGCATTTGTAATTGTCTGCTCAAGCTCTGCCTTAGAATCTGCAGTCTGATTCTGAATCCGTTGGATCTCGTCATCAGTGCGAGTAGCAATCTTCCCTACAGAAGTCTCTTCCTGCTTCTGGATAGCCTCTATGGCCCCCTGCTTTTTCTCTCCGACTTCTTTAAGCGCATCTTCCTTGGTCTTTTCTGCTGCACCCGCACTCTCCGATGCACTAGCAGCATATTTCCCAGCTTCTACCTCACTTGCCTTGGCATTCTTCTCTGCCGTTTCCGCTCGTTCTGCACTGGCATTTACTGCTACTACGGTTTCATGAAAGATATTAGGCTCTGGCAATGGTTCTTCTGATGGGTTCTCTGGTTTTGTTCTGGATTTTACACACAATACAATTTCGTATTCTGTACTACCAGAAGTTTCATCTGTTAGATATATGTAGGCGTATATGCAATAATCATATGTGCGTCCATCGTTTTTCAACAGTTCATTTGGAATCTGGACTTCTGTCGCACCATCCACTGTGGTTCCAATTCTTGTAATCGTACTTCCACTCTTTTCATTTAAAGAGAACTGTATTTCTACAGCTTTAGGGAATTCCACGCCAGTGATTCGAAGTATCTGACCGTAGTCATGCTGCCAAAGACCGGTGAATATTTCTTTGTAAGTCGATTCTAATTTGCATTCAATAATATTGTTCATCTTGTCACCACCTATTCTGTTACAGTTCCCGTTCCGGCATTATAGATGTATTTCTTGCGCACCTTATCGTATAAGCATAATGTACCGTCAGACTTTTTAACTGGAATCATATCTGCCTGTAACGTATCCCCGGAATAGATCTGTGCATAGTAGATCTTGCCCACTACACCTGTTCCGGCTGGTTTGCTGTTCTTACTCATATTTCCAAGATAATACGGACTGCTAAGCTTGAACGAATCTATCGCATCGGTAGCTACGGTTGTGCCTCCAACCTTGTAACTTGCGCCTGTTTGCTCGATAATCCAATTATTCGCCCAGAATGGTGTATTTTTAGGGGCACTGGATGCTGTACCACGGACTACGTAGATGTTATCTGTACAGGAGTAGCCGATTTTATAATTATCATCACGTGCTCCGGCAATATAAGTTGTACCGCTCTGTAAGTTCCATTTTGCTTTTGTGTTAGTCTTTTCGTCTGGTAAAATCTCTGTATCGAAATAGCAATTACCATCCAGCCTAAGCGATTCCAGTTCTGTATGACCTACCTCTGTGCTTGCATTAACCGTAACGTTGCACTGTGCTGTGTATCCACCATCTGCGGTAGTTACAGTTACGATCGCTGATCCGGCTGTCTTGGCTGTAACCTTTCCACCAGATACAGATACGTTGCTATTGTTGGAACTCCACGTCACACTCTTATTGGTCGCATTGCTTGGCGATACCGTAGCAGTCAGCTGTGCAGATTTTCCGGCATTCAGTGTCAGTGTCGTCTTGTCGAGTTTAACTCCTGTAACCGCTATAACGGTCGGTGCGACAGGCGCTGTAGTATATCCTATTCCAAGATTTCTTAGTTTCTGGTCAATAACTGGGCTGTAAAATGTGCGATACCATGATTCTACTGGATGCACACCGTCACCTTTCTTGCTGTTTGGGTTGTAGGTATATTTGCTCTTATTCTTAGATGTCATAGCAATTTGAGAACATTTTCTCATATCAAGGTATAGCATATTCCATTTATCACAGATTTCAATCGCTTTTGAATAGATACTGTCCACGTAAGAGTTGTCTTTTGCGAAGCTGTGTGGAATAATATATAATTTAACCGCCAGAGGATACCTGTCCATAATATGCTGCAGTGCGCTTTCCAATGCTCCACAAAATGTTCTCGTATTGTATGATGCATCATATCCGGATTCGATAGAGCCGACCGGGATGCTGCTATTGATATCATTAACTCCACCGTCGAAAATTATAGCATCCGCTGCACCAGTGTAATTTTTAATCTGCGTTACGATTGGCGTATGTGACGGATTGGATGTCACAGCCATGTTCGCACCAGATTCAGCATTGTTAATCCAAGTTGCTCCAGTGTACCTTTCTTTCAACGGAGTTATAATTCCGGTTCCTTCTTTCCATCCCCATCCAGCAATAATGCTATCGCCAAAAGCTACAATTGTTTTTCCTATATATGGATTTGTCTCTATGTTATGCTCTGCAAGATATGCATTTACATATCTCTGCATGGATTCCGGAGTTGTCAGTTTCTCAACCTCATCCATTCTATTCAGTAATTGCGTGATGATATCTGGATAACGTTCTTGAACTTCCTGTAATCCTCCTGTAATTGTAATCAAAACTGTTCCAATCGCAGGAAATGTGTTCCAACGTGTTCTTTCTCCATCTGTTGCATTTATAGAAAAAGCGACAAATCCTCTGCTTTTAAATACGTTTTCCGATAACAACCAAGAAAACGTAATATAATTGCCTTGATTAGACACATCTTCGCAATGATATATTCCTGGCTCATTTATTTCCAGTCGTTCTCCGGTTCTGTCTAATGCATTCACGTATTTGATATATATCTGATGTTTTGAAAGATCCACGTTATCTCCCACAATTCTCTTGCACTTAAAGTACACTCTCTTCACATTTTTATCTTCCATAACACCAAGAACTAGGTTCTTTGGAACATTAATCATTCTTGTAATATCATTAATTTCAAGATATTCTATTTCAGCCATTTTTAAGACACCTCTCCATTCTGATACATCGTCAACAGCTCTGTATATTCTTCCTCTGTCAGTTTATTGTAAGCGAAAAATATATCTAGCTTTTCTTCAATTCCCTCTGTTTTTCCTCTTTCAATCATTCTCTTTAGTGTTCTGTATAATGTACTGTTCAACAATATCTACCTCCTTTTACAGCCCTAGTTCGAGCATTGTAAGCCTGTATTCATGATCCACAAGCATTGCGTCTGTATCATCTTGCGCAGACGTTTCATCCGGTGTTTCTTCTTTCTCGGAATCATCGTCCCACACATATTGTTTTATGTTGTCTATGGTTGTGTAATTTCCTAATGTCGCTGTATATTTCTTATTCGATTCCGATATTACCAACTTCATTATTCGAGCAGATACGTACAGTTTTCCGGCATTGTCAATTATATTTACTGTATCTCCAATTTTGATTCCTGTTGGTATATACGCCAGATCAACTTCATAAGTCACTGCTACATCGCAAATCTTTTTTAATTTTGATATTGCCCGATTACACAGCTCCGACTTACTAGTTGTGTCATAAACAAATGTTTGCATTATATGTCCTACATCATTGCCGCTTTCCGATAAATACCTGCTCCATTTCGCCAATGCACTTCTAGAAAATACGTTTGTACCAGATATATAAATATCACCATCATCATATTGATAGCCATTTAGATCAATTGGTTGATCATCTCCATCAGGCGTTCCGCCGGTTACAGATAGGCCTGTAGCCAAATCCGCTACCGATTTCTTTACTCTAATATTTGTTATTTCCCTATTAATCCTTAGCTCTATCCCACTATCATTTCCACGTTTTCTGTGTAAATTGATATACTTATGTTTGATTCTCAACATGTCAATTTCGAACGTGTAAGAAAGTTCTGCATCAAACTGTGTGGCAACACTAAGTAGGCGAGCAGACGCTGTCGTCTCTCCATCCCAAGATAATTTTCTGCTCAAATCGCTGATTTCATTTAGCCCAATTTCAAATCCAGAGTCATATGAAAATTTTTCAATATAATATTTTGCTGGATATGCCTGATCAGCTACATACGCCCCAACTGTTTCATTTAGCAGATCCATTCCGGCATCCTCGGCGTAAACAGAGATTCTCTCATTATATACATCAATTTCGCTTTCGATAATTGTGTAAAACTCTTGATCATCCCCATCCTTCCTGAGTATATAATTTCCTGCATCTGCCCATTGTTCTGCTTCTTTTCTTGTATTATTTGTAAAATGCAATTCAAACTCTAAAATGGCAACTCCTTCTTCTATCTCTTCCGTTTTTTCATCATCGCTTATGAATAATCCCTTCGGAAGATCGGTGCTTGCCAACCCTATGATATTCATTCTTCTATCAGCAAAGTATATGATCACAGATACACCTCTCTGTATTTCATCTTAAATTCCGGTCTTTTTGCCCACGACGAACAAATACATTGAATAGTATTTAATCCAGGTCTTAAGCAAAATTCCTCCCATTCATTATTAATTGTTCCAATATCTGGTTTTGGCAATCCGTTCATTTCTACTGAAGCTTCTGCGCACCTTACAGTAACGGAACTTCCTTTTGTGAATTTGTTCGGAACATCTTTCCATTTTTCTACGTTAAGTTTCTGAATCCAAAAATTATCAATTCCATTAAATGTTAAATACTGGTTGCCTGAGCGGTTTCCCCATTGTTTAATTGCAATCTGAACCTTGGCGCATTTCATATTTTCGATTTCCGGAATTACAAATGACGGATAACTTCCCCACCAGAAAAACGTGAGTTTATTTCCTTCTTTACGAATATCGCAATGTCCCCAGCTCCAATACCACGGATTTTGACTCTGCAGATGACTTGTAGTATACGAATATTCCTTTAGGACACGCCCGCCATTGTCATCGCTATCTTTTTTGTTTGGATTATAACCAACCAGTTCGTAATGACCTGTATTTCCAGACGTATCTATCTTATACCAATTCACCCCACAAATCAGTCTATTGTCCTCCGTCAAAAAGTTAATACACATCTCGCCTGTTTGTCCCATCAATCCTGCATAGAACAATACGTGAAAATACGCATAGAAGTTTTTGCACCCATCTGCATTCCCCTGTGAATCGGCGGGCAGCACAAGCGTTCTTAATCCACCGTTTGCATTACCTACTTTTTCTCCCGAATTTTTTAATACTAAAAATTTCGTATTAAACCATGTACTCTCTCCAAGCGTTCCTTTTGCTCCATAGTGCGGATGCATATAGTCTAAATTGTTTACGTCATCCGGAAGATTAAAAAAGTCGTTTAATGTGCCTAACGTATCACTCTCCTGATAGCTTTCTTCATCCGCTTCTTCAATATCCCCAAACTGCAACATATGCTTTCTTGCATCTGCGAATCCTATAAATCCGTTTTCTCCTTGGTTCATATTTACTTCAAACGTCGGAAACGTCCGGTATGTTCCTTTATAATCCAAGCTAATAGTTGTTTCGCTGTCCGTATTTGCAGTTACTTCATATTCTTTTACAGAATATTTAAACGGATCAGCACAATAAAATTCTATCTCTGACGTAATTGCATTTCTTCCATGTGGTACATCTCCACCGTCTTGTTTCGTTCCGATGAAATATTTATCCAGCTCGTCCGCAAAAATCATTTTTGCCTGTTCCGCATCCAACAAAGCATTCATCTTATTGTAAGCCTTACGGAACGCCTCATTGTTTTCAGCGATCAATTGGTAACCAACCGTAATTACTCTTGGCGGATATCTCCTTCTTTGGTATCTAGTTCCGTCTGCTGTTCCTGTTTCAGCATCCATGATTTCAGCCGAAAGTACTTCTCGACCAGTTACATACAATGTACGGTATCCAGGAATCTCATCTTCCAGATATACTCCATTAAAATTAAGAGCCTCGGAGGGCAATGTTCTCCCTCCTCTTAGGCTCTCTATAGTATCTACGAACTCATACATGCTTATCCTCCTTATCTCTTTCCTTGTTTTCGCAGATCTCTTTTCCGCTGCTGTTCAATTTCCGCCTTCGTATACTTCGCCGTAGCCTTCGCAACTTGACGGCCATCTACTTCGACAGGGATGTAAATGGTATAAGTTTCATTTCTGGTGTATTCATAATCATCATTCAAATCATCGATACTTGTTCGAATATTCATGCCAATATCCGGTATTGTTGCCAGCTCTGGTATTTGAACCAGCTGTGCTGCAGCTTTTCTTGCGAGTTTAACTTTTCCTAATATTGCATTAACCCATCCAATGCCAAAATAACTACCTAATTTGTCAGACACCCTTGACGGACTATGGATCTGTGCCTTCGCCCGGATTGCCGCCTCTGCTGCAGCTGCCAACTGCGCTGCAACAGATCTTACGCGTCCGACCTGACTTGCCATACCATTTGCAAGACCAGCGCCTATATACACACCACAGCTGTATGAACCAGATCCGGCTGATCGCATTGCCACTACCGTGGATGCAGACATGGATCTTGCTGTGGATACTGCCCGGTTCATTCCGTTCGATACTCCATTGTTGAAGTTATTGCCAACTGCCTGTCCAGAACTTTTTGCTTTTCCTTCTGCATTCGAAAACTGACTGGTCAGAGAATTGATTGCTGACTTCGCCTTATTTCCCAATGCGTCTAATCCGGAATTCACTACATTAACGCTTGATCTCATACTGGTAAGAGAATTTTGTGCGCTTTTTGCATTGCCGGCTATCGATTTCATACTTGAATTGACGGATTTTAATGCCACTACCATTGCAAGTGTGCCAACTGCGCCGCCTGCCATAGCAGCTCCAAATGCAATCACTACAGCAGCCGATGCTCCCATTCCGGCGGCAAGGCCTACCGATAATCCAAGCAATGCCGTTAAAGCTCCAACTGCCCCCAGTGCCCCTGCGGACACTAGCGGAAACGCTGCTCCCATCAATGTTAATCCAGCTCCGGCAACTGTAAGACCGGCACCAAGGGCAATAGCTCCAGCTGCCAAAACAAGTACACCTGCTGCAACTATTAAAATTGCGGCTCCGACCACAGCGAGACCAACCCCTACTACGGTAAGCCCTGCGCCTACTACTACAAGTCCGGCGCCAAGAACAATGCACCCTGCACCGGCTACTGCAGCCCCAGCGCCAAACACGATCATGCCTGCTCCGAGGGTTGCGATGCAAGCCGCTCCCTGAATTCCATATTGCACAATGGTCGGAAGTACACCTGCTACTATAGCAAGCCCAACACTTGCTAGCAGTGCTCCGGCTGAAACCAGTAATATAGCTACACCAAAGGCAACGAGACCTACTGCTCCGGCTGTCAATGCCGGTCCAAGTGCTGCTGCGCCAAGGGCAAGTCCGGCAATTGCCGCAACCATGCCAACCATACATCCTATAGCAAGCGGTCCCGCATTCGCCAGATTAACAGCCGCCAGTGATAATATAGCAATCCCTGCTGCCGCTATCAGGACAGCTGCACCAAAGGCAATGAATCCGGTTGCTCCGGCCGTCATAGCCGGCGCCACATTTTTGGCAACAACCATTAGTCCCGCAACCGCAACCGTCATGCCAATCAGTACTCCTGCTGCCAGTGGTCCAGCTTGTGCGATTTGTACGGCTGAATATGCCAAAAGGGAAAACCCTGCCGCTATCAATGCTACTCCCGCTCCGATCGCTACAAATGCTTTTGCTGATTCTACGATAGTCCCTGATGATTCTTTACTTGCAGTGCCTACCGCTTTTTCACCCGCTGCTACGCCAAATAACTTACCTGCCAGTGTCGCTATTCCTTTTCCTGTCATGCTTACAATTGCGCCCGCAAAAGTTTTGACACCAGGGGCAACTGCACTGACTATTTTAAAGCCTTTAAAAGCAACATATAATTTCGGTAACAGTGTAATCGCTTTTGCCACTTCTTTATCATGATCTTTTAGAAAATCCGCAAATGTAGTCAATGCATCTGTTGCAGTCCCGAGAGAATCCGAAAAGTTTTCTACGCTTTCTTTTTTCCCAAATGCACCCGTAAGATTTTCCACTTCTCCAACGATTGATTTAGCTGCTTCTCCAAAGGCTTTTCCCACTTTCACCGCATCGTCTTTAAAGACGTCCCAGTATGGCGATATAACCTTGATTGCTTTCGGGATACCCGTAGACAGCTTGTCAAATCCCGCCTCCACCTTACTGGTCATCCCATTGATTGCATCAATCACTTTAGGTTTTGCAAATGTGTCATATAGATTCATCATCCCGCTTACAGCAGATGCTTCCATGTTTCCCATAGCACCTTCAAACGTTGTTACGGACGTAGCTGCTTCTTTTGCCATATCAGTCATGCCGATATTGTTGATGGCCTGTCCAAGCATATCTGCGGTAATTGCACCCTTTTCCATTGCTCCTTTGAAGTCGTTCCCTAATGTTGGATTCAGCTTAATCAGTTCTTTCCGTAAGCCTCCAGCAAGCTGCGGGCTGGCATTAATGATCTGATTCCAATCCTGCGCATGTAAAGCTCCTGCCGCCATTGCCTGTGAAAACGCAAGTGCTACCGAGGAATATTCCTTTGCGCCTCCGCCAAATACAGCAACCGCATTACCAACTGCTTCCGTCAACTTATCTGCATCTTTGATTCCATTTGCAGAAAGTGATCCAAATGTACTCATAACATCCTGCAGGGAGAATACGGTTTTATCCGCATACGTTTTTAATGTGCCCGTTGCTCCGGCTATTCTCTGTATTTCCGCTTCGGAATACCCGGAAAATCTCATAGCTGCCTGCAACTTGTACATAGAGTCCGATGTTTCTATTGTCTCTTTCGACAAATCACTGACGGAATTCGTCACCAGTGACATCGCCTTTCCGCCGATTGCAGCCATTGCACCGAATCCAAGACCACCGGTGAGAGTGGTTTTCAGATTATTTGCATATCCCTGGCATGATTTCATAATGGATGAAAAGTTTTTGTCCTGCGCTGATAATATTGCCTTTACACTATATGATTCTGCCATTCGCTCACTCCTCTCTATCCAGTAGTTTGGTTATTCCGGCAAATCTGGATGGTTTCCTTCGATTCTTTATTTTTCTCAGTTCTTTATCAAAATCAAAAAACTGTCGGAATCTCCTGTAAACTGGTTTAGTCTTTCCTTTACCGGCTTTCTTTTCTGCTCTCACTGCAAAATTCAAAAATGCCTGACGATGTTCATGTAAACTCTCGTCAAGCATCCGAAGCTCCAAAGCCTCCATCATAAGTTCATATTCTGCCAATGTCAGCTGATCCACCTGTTTAAATGACGTGAAGCCAAAATACCGGAAGCAATTCCTTGCTACGGTTGTATATAGGTCTTCCTCTTCTACTGCTCCTGAGTCTTCTTCTTCGCCATCTGTTCCTCGTACTCTTTCAAGATCTCTTTCACTGCTTTCTTGGTAGCACTTGTTTTTGATAAAAAATCTTTTGTTTTCTCCATGAGCTCATCGATGTCTACCTCTTCCGAATCAATGTAAGAATCTAACATTGCCTTTGTTACTCTTGGATTCTCTCCCTTATTTGCCAAATCTAACAGATCTACCAGCGCATCCGGTTCCTGATCAACCACAACACTAGCGATCAGATACCTTGCTCCTATTTCTTTTGTGGTTCCCGGCATTCCCTGAACCGGAACTACGGTAAGCTTATTTGCTTCTCTTAAGAATCCCATTCCGAATTTAAACTGATATACTGTTCCGTTGATTGTAAGTTCCATCATATTGTTTTATCTCCCTTCTGTGCGATGTCGCACATCAAAAAAAGAGGACGAATCTTCTTGCCCTCTTAAGCTCCTGTCTTCTGAGTGTCTGCAAATACATAAGCTGCTACTTCCTGCTGTTCTGCAGTTACTGTTGCATAGCCATCTACACCTTTTCCTTCCAGGCCAAATGTCAACGATAACTCAACATTATCCTCTGCATTGGATGTCTTATCAATTTCCGTAAGATATCCCTGGAAGTATTTTGCCTTAAATTTATCAGTCGAGCTCGCCTGCGGCTCTGCTAAGTTTACTTCCCAAATCTCCATCTTTTCATCATCGTCGAGTGCTGCTTCCAACTCATCGATGAACTCATCTCCTTTTTTTAAGAGGCTTGATGCTGTGATTTCTCCTTCTGCTGCTCCCGGTGTACGTACTGTGCCATCTTTTGTCACTGTCGAATCAGCGTCCTTCGACTTTGTACGTTCATTCTCTGTTGTAAACGCAAGTGCTGTTGCATCATGATCTTTCTTTGTACTCAGGATGCGGTACAGATATACGATCTTTTTGCCCGCTACTGCTTCTGCAAATAACTGCAGTCCATATAATTTTCTGTTCTTCACTATTGTCATCTCCTAACTAAATTTATATCCCACTTCTAAAATTCCCATAAGAAGCGGCTGTTTCGTTGTATTATCCGGCGTAATTCTTTGTGTTGGTCTCTGCATATTCCAGGCATAGTGCGCTGTATGTTCGATAGACCTGCAGATCTTTTTGATATCTGCTAAGATACCAGATACCGTTCCTCTCTGCCGTATATTATCATGCCAGACTTTCAACGTCAGATTAGTCTCGCCGATAATCTCATTCTTTGTAGCCTGATCACTCTCGGAACAATCCGCCAGGTAAACAAAAGGATATGGTGTGTCCTCCGGCGGTAAATCCGTGTCATACACACCAACTCCCGTACCCTTATATTTTTCTTTCAGTGCCATCAAAACGGTGCTGAACAATTCCTGCTGTGGATCCATCTTATCACCTCACAAGTTTTCCCAAATCCGACTTAAATTTACCTTTCTGCTCGTCAAATGCCGGTCGTATATGTGGCTTTCCTTTCATGAATCTTGTTCCATATTCCTGATAAGCTGCATATTCCGCTGTTGATTCAACCTCTGCAGTCATGCCGCCATCTGTAATTTCCAGCGTAATAGATCTTTGTAAATAATGTGTATCTACCGGTGCTTCTTTTTGAGCCTTTTTCTGCATTTCTGCTCCATTTTTCTTAACTACTGTTTTAACAGCAGACAGATCCATGTTTTTAGTCAGTTTAGCTTCCAACTTTTCAAAACCTATCAGCTTTACTCCCATCACACCACCTCCGACACAACATATACCTGCTTCGTCCGGAGCTTCCTGCTGAAATCTACACCGTATGTTTTATTCCCTACGCGAATCCTGTCAAATGGACGGTCGTAATGATTCTGCAGATGAATGGTAAGGCTGCCTTCCTTAATCCCGGAATAGACAAGCATCATCGTATTCGTACCGGTATCCATGACTGAGGCAGACTTCACATCTTCCGATATCGTGTCTTCCCCGTAATTACCAGTAGCCGGATCATACTCTCCAGGGGTGAGTTTCTGGAAGTATATTGGTGTGTCATATCTCATAGGAATCTCACCTTACCTTTCTTTGATTCTTTCTGATCATCCAGATATGCCCGGATATCATCCATGTATCCCGCAAAATCATTTTCTGACCAGGAAAGGCTTTCCCCCTCAACACTGTGAGAGGAAAGTCCTTCTGAACCGATTCTGTTGAACCGTATGATTGACACATCCAGGATGATATAATTCATCTCTTCCGGAGGATCCAATCCCCCGAGAAGAAAGCGCAGTCTTTGCTTGGTGGCCTTTAAAATCAGCAGTAATTTATTTTCCAAGGCTCCGTCTATTTCTTCCGGCAGTCCCAACAAGGCTTTCAGATCTCCAATCATACGATCCTCCTATTCTGCCGGCTCTTTATTTTCTGGTTTCTTCTTTCCGGCTTCTGGTGGTTTTTCTGCGGTATCTGTGCCGGCTGTATTGTCTGGATCTTCTTCTACCAGTTCGATCAGCGGAGTGTGCTGTTTATTGTTACTGCCGGTCAGCTCCTCGATTCTTTCTTTGCTGACATCTACTCCTTCACGAGGGAAGATATCTCCCTCGTTATAGGAATGATCGTTATCATGGAGATCAATAAAATGCTTGATTACCTTATACATACTTCCTTGCCTCCTATGCTCCCGGATTAACCGTTACAGTCACATCACCGGAACGAACAGCTTTGTAGTTCTGATCACATTCAACCAGCGTGATATGGTGAGTTGCTGTCGAAGCAATCTCTGATTCACCGTCCCACTTAGACCAGTTCTTAACATCCATACCGTAAGTTACTGAAGTTGCAGCTGCAGCATCTTTGTACTTCCAGCAGTTTCTCATTGACATCAGCTGCTCTTTCACTGTCAGCTTCGTGGTTCCTGCTTCTGATCCAGCCTCTGACGTTACGTTTAACGTTCCTAATGTCTGTGTATCGGATCCTCCTACAGAAATATATGCAATAGCATCCAAATACTCACAGAAGAGACGCAGTCCCATAATTGCAAAGTTGTCGGATATCATGCGGCCATAGCTTCCTTCTGAGTGGAATCCGATAAATCCTGTCTCAGGATCCGTTGTAAATACAAGTCCTGCTTTTGCAAACTCAGAATCTCCCGGATCAACATAATATGCGACCATGTTGTTGAGCGGAGTTGCAATAACCACATTCTCCGGAATCTCAGAGCTGATGAATACAACGTCTGCTCCAAGGAAGTTCTTCATGTATTCAAATCCAAATGCGGTCTGCAATGTAATATCCGCTGCGCCAACATATTTATATACATCCAGAGTGTTCACCCACACAGCAACGCCTGTCACAGTTCTCTTCATCTTCTTGAACTTGTCTTTAACTTTACCAATTGCCATTGCAATAGCCATCTGCCATGTAGACTCGTGTCCTACCAGTGATCCAGCCATTAACTGCTTATAGAATTTGTCACTGACTACATTTCGAAGATCTGACTTGAACTCCTCATCTGTATCTTGTACAGCTGCTTCATATCCCTTGTCGGCAATTGCTTCCAGAGATACACCTTTTCTGTACTTCTCAATCTTGATCTTATCAAATGTCTGTTCCTCTACTGTGTACTGAGACATTGGAATCTCTTCACCTTCTCCAACCTCTCCGGACTTCAGTGTTCCTTTTACTGTCTTGGTCTTTAACTCTGATCCATTTTCTTTTCTGATCATTCTGGTAATTCCCAAAATATCTAACAGTGCCTGCAGGTTCTTGCCAAAGGATGTAACAAAGTCAATCTCTCTGGCTTTTACCTGGATCTGCGCTTCTCCTGTCAGGTTATTCGGCGCTGCAAATACCTGCAGACCTAATCTTCTAATATCATGCATGTTTCATACTTCCTTTCTTACTGAAATAATGTGATGTTCTCAGCAATCAGCTTCTGTCTTTCCGACGGATTCTTCACTGCTAAGATCTGTCCTTTTGTCATCGGTGGTTTATCTCCACCATTACCGGCTTTTGGAGGTTTTCCTTTTAAGGCATCTTTCACTGCTTTCTGGACAGCTTCTTTGTACATAGTAGAAAAGGCTTCCACTGCCGCCTTGGTTCCATCTGCATCTTCTGCTACAAGGTTCATAACCAGTTCATCTGGAATGTTGATATCCTCATCTGCCAGCATCTTGCGAGCTTCTTTCGCCATGTCTGACCGGGCATTCTGACGTTTCATCTCTTCCAGTGCATCCTCCGCTTTCTTCGCCCTGTAGTTTGCTTTTTCCTCGTTGGTCATCTGAGCAAGCTTTTCTGCTTCTGATACCTTATCATCCGTCAGTGTCTTCCATTTGGTCTGTGCATTTGTCACAGCCGTATTAACAGCCTTCTGGACACGCCGGTCGAACTCAGACTGATTGCCTTCCAACTTCAGGAAATCATCAAATGACATTGTTGTGTTGCTGTTACTTCCAGGATCTCCTCCAGTTCCAGCACCGTCTCCTTCTCCGGATCCACCGCCGTCTCCTCCAGACTCTGTAAATAACTGCAAGTTGCTCATTGGAATTCTCCAGTGATTATTCATGTGTTTCATCTTATTTATCCTTTCCGCCCCGCCCCATTCATTTAAGCCCAGGTCGTTGCATCTTGAATGTGTAGTTTAACGACATCCCGGTCACATTAAGTTACATGATCCGGACATACTCCGGAAACTCCTCGGCAATCATACAGATGCCAATGAAAAAGGAATCCACCAGAGTTTTTGACTTCTCCGATAGATTCCCATACTTTATATCCACCCTTCCGGGAGATATCTCATATTCAATTTTATCGTCTGTCAGGTCCTTTATGGACTTGATCAGTGTCTGTGCAAGCGCTGTTACACCGGCGCACACGATATCTGATCCGGAAACAGCATAATTTGCATGTCCGGATATCTTTATTTCTCCTTCATGGACACTTACTTCAATCAATAATCTTCTCCTTTCTTCCCGGTCATTCCCTGCCGGTGGGAAATATCAGGATCACCGCCTTTCTACTCTGCTGTGTAATCTTCAATGACCGGAATACCGTACTCGATAGCACATGTATTTTCGATCTTGCATCCTCTGGCGTCCTGCCAACCTTTCGCAAAGTAAGCGATGTCAGCACCAGCTAAAAGTTCCAGGGATTTTCCCAGGAACCAAAGAGGCTTTGCATCTGCAGGTGCATTCTGGAAAAAGGAGTCAATTACTTCTACAGGCTCTCCTACCATTTTCTCAGCACTCTTAATTGCTTTCTGTCTCTCTTCCAGAATTTCCTCATCTGTTTTTCCTTTCATTGGCTGGCTAATAAATAATTTCTTCATGTTTTCACCTCGTCCTTTCTTAAAAATGAATATAAAAATACCACCAATCATTACGATCAGTGGTAATTAACCCCAAGCTACAATATCTTCTTTTGGGAAAGTGTTCTTTTCGCAATATTCTTCCAGACGTCTCAACGCATGTGCTGCATAGCTCATATCATATCCGTCCGCTTTTTCTTCAATATCTCTTTCCCTTGTTGTTTTTCTAAAAATAACAACACCGTATTCTTTTGAATCTTCCGGATAATATCTGTATTTTACATCCGCTTCTGTAATTTCAATCAATTCAAGTCGCAACATCTGTCCACTTCCCTTCTACAAATTATTTTTATTTTTAAACTCCTTTAAAGCTTTTTGATAATTATATTTTTTCTCTGCCAAACGGTGTGCTTCCTGATAACTCATATGTTTTTTATTCATCAACTCGTATTCCAACCGTTCATGCTTCAGCATTATCAAATCATGCTCTTGGATATTCTTTCCTTCACGCAATCTTCTGAACGACTCCGCCATATCATAATCTGGATCAAATCTTCGCTTTCCACCGTATAGTTCATGTTCTTTTATAAATACGTGATCATATACCTTGTTAATGCTCTTTTCCGATATTCCCGTATTATTCGCAATGGTCTTGACCATATTGTTCTTTTTGCTACGTCTCACAGATTCATAATATTTAATAGCGTGTGCATCTCTTTTAACATATAATGGATCATTCTTATCTGTAAGAGCTCCTTTCACAGCTCCTGAATTTATTATATCATTTCCTTTACCTTTTGCAATAGAGCTCTGATATCTTCCGGTGGAACTGCTACGTTTTAACGTCTTTTCCAACTCTTCTTTAAATATTTTTGCAAATTTTCTTGGGTTCTTACATGTATAAGCCTCTGCAAATGCTTCTGCAAATGCTTCACGTGCATCTTTACTTCCATATGATCCCAAAACGTCTACCAGATTACTTGTTTTTGCTTTAAATATGTCTCCATCAAAATACCTAAGCAAACTACTTTGGACAATATCATAATCCTCCACTGAAAAGTTTTTATTCAAGCTATCTGCTATATAGTGGCCATACTCATGTGCAAAGAAATGTATTTTATAGTCATCCGATTTTGAATATGTTATCAGTTTCGATGTTGGTTTGGATTCAATAGATTTCTTCATAAGCTTGATTGATCTTGATTTACTATAATACGCACCTGCTGCCGTTTTTCCATTTTCTTTTAAATCATCAACGACAGATATCGAATTTAGTTGCAATTTATTTTTATTAAAATAGCTTGCGTGCTTGGCTTCAAAATCCGAAACAAAGTCCGCATATTTGTTTATGATTTCCTCTGATAGCTCAGTCGATGAATTGTTTCTAAACTTTATGCCACATGATTCGAATTTCGCAATCGGATCTTCTTTGGCATTGGATTTATAATTCTTTTTTTCTTTATCATTAAGTTTCTTCCTTATTTTCTCAATTTTTTCAGCAATTTCTTTTGCTTTCTTTATTTCATTAGCATCAGAACCATCAAAACCTTCTTCTACACTACCAAAATCATTTACAAACTCATCATAAGAATATCCTTCTGTCAGTTTTTCGAAATCTTTTTCATATTTGCTTAATTTATCAACCAATTTTTCAGATTCCATAGAAGACTGCCAATCTTCGAAATTCAATCCGTGTTCCTGATAGCTGTTTATCCACTCCTCATAAGCCTCATTATCCATATATGCGGCTGTGCTACAATGACAGTTCGGATGCATTGGTGGAGCATTCTCTCCCGGCATCATATCATCTACCTTGAAATGCTTATCGTCCAGCCCTTTGCAAATCGGACATACATCACCTTTTGTGCATGCAACATATACATACTCATCAAATCCGTTACGGATAAAAGACTGCTTCTGAGCCTCTGTCTGCACTCTTGCCAGTTCTGTTACCATGAGTCGTTCAGCATTATAGGCTGATACTCCAAAGCGCTTCGTTAGATGTCTAGCGAGTTTACGCGGATTCTCTCCTTTAATCAGTCCAGATGCAAGCAGTCCTTCCAACTCTGCTTTGAGCATACCGTGATACATCCATATGCGATCTGAATACGTGGCATTTTTGAACGATGCATTCACAATTGCATGAGCGTACTTTTCGTTTTTCATAATGCTCTTTCCAAGGATCCCCGCCTGCCTCCGGAATTCATCCAGTGTTCTCTTTGTCAGTTTCTTATCGAAATACTTTTGAAGATCATCAAAGCCCGATACCATCTCCAGGCCAATGTTCGCCTTCAGGAGCTCCAGCCGATTCACCTTCATGGTCAGATTGTAAATACGCATCTCTTCATTCGCTTCATCCGAGAAATCTTTCTTTGCCACGTACTTCTTTGCCTTTCTGGCATAGGCATCGATGTCAAGCTTATCTGCACGCTTTTTAGCTTCTGCCATCGTAATTCCTTCTTTTTTGGCATATCTGGCATAGAATCCATTTATTTCCTTTGTGATTTCATCAATCATGGTTTGGTAGATTTCCTGAATCTGGCGGTTATATTCTTCTTCATCTATGATATTATGTTTCTTTGCTTCCGTTTCCCGGTTCTTCCAGTACTCCTGACTTGCCATCGCCTGCACCTCCGAACATTTGTGTCATAACAGGATCTGTCTTCGCTTTTTCCTGTTCGCTCTCGATTTTTTCCATCTCACTCTGCACATTATCTACTACAGACAGTACACCAAGCTGTGTCTCTTGTGATACGATTCCATCCAAGTTGCCGGCGATCTGACTCTCTTCCAGTACATTCGATGGAATATTCGGTGTGAAATGATAATGCAGTTTCACCCAGTCATCTTCTTTCATTCCGGATACCGGATTCGAAAAGATAAGCTTGTACCGCCGGTTCATTCCGGATGTAAACTTTCGTTCTTTTGTCTTGGCCAGATTACTCATTCCCTGCAGCTTATACTTCATGGCAATGCCGGAGCTTGTACCAAAGTTCTCATCTGAGATATTCGCAACCATACTGATCTGGAATATTAATTTCTCCAAGCGATCAATCAAGTTCTCCTGTGTGGTATCTCCGTTTGGTTTCTGCAGGAAGTCAACTATAACAGTATCGGCATCTCCTTCCAGATTAATGATTCTGTTATCACGGATATGCTCCAAATCTTCATCTTCCAATTTACTTCCAAGTACTTTCATGTATGCGTCTGCAAAATAATCTACGTCATTCGCTTTTTCACTGATTGCTTTGTTATAAGCATCAATCATCGAGATTGCTGGTTCAAAGATGCATGTGCGTTCTTTGTTCTCCACATACTCTGTAGCTGGCACCCCGTCAAATCCATGTATCTTTTCTTCTTCCTCCCAGATAAGCTTTCCCTTCTGGGTAAACCAACGTATCTTCTCCGCATCTGATACGCTTCCATGCAGTACATTATTCGAGTCTATGTACAGTCGAACGAAATACCGTTCTCTGCACAGCACCGAATCATCATAGATCATAAAGGCATCGAACGGTGTCAGATATGTAATCCCGATGTTCCCCAGCTCATCTACGTAATACATCTCGTACCCTTTACCATAAATGCAACAGATCTTCGACAGTTCCGCATTGTTATCGTCCTGATCATTGTACTGATCCAGGAGCTCCACATATTTTTTGATGTTATCGTTGGTATCGTTATCTACGGAAATTCGGATCGGATTCCCGATAAAATATCCGTTAAATGTATCCACCATATATTTTGCAAAGTTCACAGCAATACGATTGTCTGGTTTATAATCCGGCTTCGGCTTCTGGTGAAAAATCTGGTAGTCTGTTTCATACGCATCTTTCAGATGTTTGAACCGAAAGGCGCACTCTGCATTATGTTTTGCTATGAATTCATTTAGTTTGTTATCTGTCAGTTCTTCTTCTGACGGTAATCGAAATAACACTTTACAGTCCTCCTTTCAGGTTTCTATTTAAACGAGCTTTATCCCCAAAGATTGTATAGACGAAGTATCTTACTGCGTCCATTGCATGGTCATATTGTTTTATCGGCTTATCTTCCCCTCGTTCAGCGGCTTTTGCATCCCAAATGTAAGATGCAAACTCTTTGATCGTGTTTTGACAAACATTGGAAAAGATAATTTTAATCAAATTCAGCTTTGTGGACACCAGTCTGATACCATCTTCTACATCGTTCTTTGCTTTTATTACTCTAAATCCTCTTTTTCTCAGCTCGGCAATAAATGAAGCTGCTGCTGGATCGACGATAACAGCTTTAATCTCCGTTCCATCTAGCCAGCTTTCCAAATCGTTTGCATATTCTGCATCCGTCTTTTGCCTTCCTTTGTCTCGGCCGGAGTAATAGTATTCTCTAGTACAGTACCAGACGCCATCTGTTCCTTTGTTCCACAGCAGGAAAACTGTGGCATTCTGTGTTCCATAATCGCTACTAACGTATCTATTGCTATTTATCAGCTTTGTTTGGAATTCATTCGGATCTTCCACATGTTTTTCGTTGTCGAACATGTCATAGATAACGCCTTCTGCCATCGCCCACAGGCCGAGAATGTAACGCTTGTAGAATACTCCTCTGTATGTATTCCGGTATCTTTCTTTGATCTCTTCGCTGAGGCTCAGGTTATCATCCATTACGAAATGTACGTATAGGATATTCTTGACCGATTCATCTTTCGCCCTTAACTCTGCTGCCCTTTCTTTTCCAATGTATCCAACAGCTCGGTCTATCCAATTGACTTTAAACCAATGGTAAGGTCCGGAAGGGTTGCAGTTAAACCAGAACTTCGATCCATCTACCGAACATCGGCCGGTAGCCTGATTCACAAAACTTTCCGGCATAAGCGCCACTTCATCAAAGAAGACTCCTGCCAGTGTGATTCCCTGTATCAGGTCCTGGGAGCTTTCATCCCTTCCACCGAATATGTAGAAGTTATTAGTCGTTTTTCCTCTTGTGATTACTATCAGGTTGTCGGCTCTGTGGTCTACCACACCGTAGCCTCTTGCCTTTAGCATGAGTTTTAACCAGAACAATACATTTCTACGGAATGATCCGATGGTTTTCCCGCACATGGCGAAATTCTGTCCGTTGAACGTTTCCATTGCCCACATCACGTAGGATAGCGACATGCACACTGTCTTTCCCGATCGGATAGCTCCATCTGCTATAATCCCATCGTAATCTTTTACGGGCGACGTCGCACACCACCATGTCAGTACCTGTTTCTGCTTTTTCGAGAACGGTTTGAACTTGAATATCTGATTATATACTGTCTGCAGACGGCTTTTCTTCATAGCCTGGATCTTTTTCTTCAGATTTGTGATCTTTTCATACATCCTGATCACCCCAAACTTCTGAAGCTGTAGCGTTCATGGCATCCATAAATCCATCGTCCGCTGTTTCATGCGATCCTCCATCCTGTTTCATGATCTGGAGTTCTAACTGCATCGTAGCAAGTTCTAACTTGGCATCATCGTAGCCAAACTTATGGATAGCTTCGATTGCTTTCTGTTTCTTGGCCTGTACCCTCGTGAGTGCATCTTCTATCTGCTGGATCTGGCCAAGTATTCCGGCATATTCTTTTAGTTCTGTACAGTCTCCTTTTTCCAGTCCATCGGTGTATTTTACTACCGTCATTCCCGGAGGCGGCTTCTCGTCCTCATTTCGCTGTGTTTCAGCATTTTTCAATGCTTCTATTCGGTGCAACATGCGGTATTCACGAACCGTAAGTAGCTGTATTTCCTGTAGGAGCAGCTGCTCTTTGTCGAGTCCAATCGTCTCGGCCAGCTGCAGTTCTTCCGGATTCAGGGTATCAAAAAAGAGAGCTTCGAACTCTCCTGTCTTAACTGCATTCTTGTTTCCTGGCGGTCCTGTCCCGCCATGCCCTTTGGCATTTTTGTTCCCCGGCTGACCGCCTCTTTTTTTCGCAACGTTGCATTTTTTCTTTTGCAACGTTGCATTATCCCAGCACTGTCTGTTCTTCCAGCTCCGGACTGTCCCAACCGGAACATCCAGTTCCTTAGCAATCTCAATTAATTTCAGCCCTTTGTCATATAATTCTTTCGCTTCAATAGCCCTCTGATCGGGTGCTCTTGCCACGCCTCACCACCCCTCATTCATTTCGTTTTTTGATTTTTATCTTTCAATAATCTCGTTTTATCTTTTATTTTCACGTAAAAAGGTGGCAACATTATCTGCTGCCACCTTCAGGGTTAGTATGTCCTTTCCAATTTTCGGACAATATCATAATAACACACTTTTATGTATCCTGAGTGGTGATGTTTTAGGAATTTTATATTTTTTGTGACAATAACCAGTAGAATTTTCTTCTTGTTTTATAATATTTCTGATCTCCACACGGTATCCCTTTCGCATCCCTCAAATACCTGTATGTTGCATATTCTGTAGTTACTCCCTCCAGTAGCCACTGATATATCTCTGGATCTGTTTCGATTGCTGTCTGTTCGATTCGCTTACATTTTTCCTCCAGCTCCAAACGTTTTATAGCCAGGCGCTCTGTAGATGACGCCTGGCTCTTACTTCCTTTTCCTTCCTGACCATATTGCATTCCTTTTATCGCATCTGTCAGATTTGCAAGTTCTTTTCTCCATTCCGGATATTGTAAACAGTGATACTTTACTTCCAAAAATTTATGTTTGCTAATTCCGTATTTATCTTCATTTATCGGCCTGATTCTCAACTTTATACTTCCTCCCCGTCCGCCTGTCCCGAATGACCATTATGTCGAATCCAAACAGACTTGCTATATCTTGCAGATCATTCAAGGCTCTCCGCATATGATATGGCATTTGATTCATTTTCCCAATTGCCTTCTCTGCAGTCGGATCTCTGTACCCTTCGTGATTCATACTTCCCCTTTCTGTGCGATGTCGCACAACTACCACAGCGTCTGTCTTCTCTTTCTGCCTTTTGCATATCTGGTACATTCTGCTGCTGGCATTCCCCTGCTATGTCCCTCTATTTCTATGTAACTACAATTTCCTACCTGGTCGTGTCTTCCTCTATATACGCAGGTCTTGCATAGGTGTCTGTCCGCATTTGGACCGCCTTTTCCTTTGTTGTAACCATCTTTCTTTCGTCTTCCCGGTTTTCTTCCAAGCATCTCTTCTCTGATTCCTGCCAGCCCGACATACTGAATATAATCCCGCACTTCCCAGTACTTTAATCCGGTAGTTTCTGCTATTTCTTTATTCGTTTTTTTGTCGAGGACCATCTTTTTGATGATCTTCGCCTGTTCTGTGCTTACGTCTTTCAACACCGCTCCTTTCTCCGCCGACTGCTGCCGGCGGGAATTCTATATCGTCCGGTTGCGTGTGATACAATACCCGGTTGGTGCTATTCTTTATATTTTTCTTCTATCTTCCGGAGCTGCTCTACGTGCCACAGTATTCTCTTCTTATCCCACCATTTTTCTATATCCTTTGCTGTGTGTAAAACACACGGAAAAATCACAGGATGCAAGAGTGCTGTTAGCCATATCACGATGATCGTGTTTCGTGTCATCTGCCTGCTCCTTTCATGAATTGGCTGTACATCTGTTTCTTCCAGCCTGTTTCTGGTGGTTCCGGTCCACGGTTATGTTCGGCCAGAGTCCTTATCAGATCTTCAAATTCTGCTGCCGCCTGTTCTGAAAGTTCTTCCTTCAGGTTGACATTGCTCATCCAGCTGAATCCGTATTTTTTAAGAATGTCTTTCCTCGTCATTTCCTAACCACTTCCTCCTTCTCCAGTCTTTGTATCTGCGGATTTGATATTCTAACCATGATATTTCCTTAAATGATTCTTCGGATTCTTTAAAATATCTGTTTATTTTCACTTTCTTCCCATCCGGTTTTTCTATGTAAATTATTGCTTTTGTATCATAATCTCCATTTTTAGGATCTGTGAGTAACTCATCACAAACTATTTTGTCCGGTTTATCCGCCGGTGCGTATGGCATCGTGATCGGATACATCGCATCATATATACTTCCGATAAACCCATTGTGGTATCCACAATTAGGATGATTGCGATTAACACAGTAACACCTATTAATGTCTGAATACTTTATTTCTCCATTCGGAGTTACTGTTTTAAACAAGCTACTCATTCTCGAACACTGATATTGTTTTCCTTTCTTATCTGTCCATGGTCTTTTCCACATTTCCTCTGTATCTTCTATCGGAGTCAGTGGCTTTCCATCGATCAGTCTATTCAAAATCTGTTTTGTGAATCCGATACTCATACCACTGTGACCATCTTCGCATAAGCTCTCAAATGCCTTTAATGCACTTTCGTAGCAAGCGCATCCATAATCAAATTCGCCTTCTTTTCTATCCGGATTTTCTCTTTTGCATGCGATTTCAACTTCATTTTTTGCCCATTCTTGTAAACTCATTCTTTATCTCTCCGTTTCTTTTGTAAGTACTTCATGCCAATCTTTTGGGTGTTTCTGTATCATGATTTTTTCCTCCTGTCCTCCGTTTCCCATTTACACATGTTCCACCACTCGCAGAACAAGCAGCATCCCAGGCACCGGTTTGTGCTTACCATTATGAACCAGTGTTTTAATTTTTCTTTTATCTCCATGTCATTCACCTCTTCTTATGCATCTCAGCAAATCTTCTACTCCCTGTGTGTAACCTTCTTTATACTTCTGAGCTTTTTCAAGCTCTCTGCTGCATTTGACACTTGCTTCGTTTTGCAGTCTATTGGCCGCTTCTTCTATCTGGTCATATTCCTGGCTGTTCAATGTTTCCACCGTCTTTCACCAATTCGATTGCTTCTATATATGCCTGTATGTAATCTTCTGCTGTATTATTGGCAATTTCATCAAGCTTATCCGCCGGTTTTTCTACCATTAATCTTCCGGCATATTCTATCTTGTCTTCCAATTTCTTTACAATTGCTTCCGGATTGTATGCTGTAGTGTAGCTTTTCAGCATTTTGATTTCTATTCTGCAATTTTCTATGTTTCTCTCAATTCTTCGTACCTTTTCGTCTATGTCATATAGACTGCTGCCAGGCATTCCTCCTGATCTCCAGTGGTCGATCGCTTTGTATGAGCGTTTTATTTCTTCCTCAATTTTCTTTATTTCTGCGTCTGCATCGATTAGTCTCATTTTCTGATCTCCTCACATTCTTCGCAATCATCGCAATCACCATCGCACATTGCGTTGTCGCAATCATCTTTATCCATGTCGGAGCACCACATATTCATTACATTGCACCATTTCATCTCTCAGCACCTCCTATATTTCTCTGTTTCCATAATACAGAGCACATTCTTTGCATTCGTCTATGGGCTCTCCTCCACCATTGCCAGTTCGTAATCCGGCGCATCTATCATCTTCATATCCGGGATGTTCATATTGGTGAGCCAGGTAACAGTTATCAATTCCCTGTTTTACTGTTATGTGTATCTTCTTCATTTGCCCATGCTTTGTTAATTCATTGCAACCGATTTTTCTATCATTAAAGAGACATTTCCTGCAACTGATTTCGTCGCAGCCAACTGGTCTGCCCGTATCCTTTTCCGCAGCAAAAGAGTCCCCGCTGCACGCGATATCCGGTATCTCTTCTACGTACCCCTCCCTATTTGTCGTCTTTGTCTCATCCTTTCTTTCATCCCAATACTGCCTTTCAATTTTGTCTGCTCTTGCTCCAACTCTGCACATGTTAATCGCTATTAACATTGCCATCGTTAGCATTATTCCGGCTATTATCAGTACCATCTTCATCCTCCAAATAATTCTTTATCCCAAGCGCCATGAATTCTTCTCTTGTATGGGTTTCCTCGTATTTTCTTTGCAGAATCCTGCATAATCGTTCTCTTGTTTCACGGCAATTATGAACTGCCTTTGGACCATCCTTGTGGTGATCTCGGCACAGGTAGACTTTAAAGCCATGTTCTTCGCTTACCTGCCTTAATCCTCCACCGTAGAATACATGATGTTCTTCTGTGTACTGCTGCCGGCGGATTCCTTCCATTCTGCACAGAAAACATTCTCCTTTTACCGTGTCCGCGATCGGAGCTGGGTGGTGCTTTCTTTTTTTCTTCCTGGTTGGCTTCGGGAACATCAATTCACACATTCAATCTCATTCCCTTCTCTATCTACTTCAGTCTCGAAGAATTCCTTCCAGAATGATTCCTTCGTCAATACCCCGAAGCTTACTCCCGGCATATTGCGGATAGTCTTTTCCATGGCTTTTCCCATGTATTCTGCTGCCGTATCGGCATCGACAGACGCTATATATAATCTTCTTGTAGCATATGCCGGCTTTACTTCTTCTGATTGATTCTGTTGTTCCAGAGCATTCATATCCGGCGGGCAGTATTCCGGGAAATCTTTGATTAATTCTGTCTGTCCCGGAATCTGAGTTTCATCAGTATTTTCCTGTTGAAACTCGGGTTTTGCTTCCGGAGTTTCTTCTGTCTTTTCCGGTTCTTTTTCTTCTGCTTCTGCAGGTACTGTAGTGGTGTCAGGTGTCTCAGTTGGTTTTTCTTCATCTTTTGTCGGTAATTTCTCGCTTTTTGTCGGTGGATCCGGCTGTTTTGTTTGTGGTTCTGCCGGTTTTGTCGGTGCTTTTTCAACTTTTGGTGCTGGATGTTCCGGTTTCTCTTCATAATACGGTTTCCCGTATACGCTCTGGTATGCTTCATTGATCGATGTACTCATTCCGGCCGGATAGAACAGTGTCTCGAAGGCTCTTCCAAAATCTATGTATGTGTATTCCTGCTGTTCCCCTTGGTTCCGGTATGGCATTACCTTGATCTTGTCTACCGTCAACATGACATTGGCGCGCTCCAGCCGGATCATTTTGAACTTTGTCGGGTTGATGATCAGCAGGATACTGACTGTTATGTCCTTTTCTGGTTCATCTTTTCTGAGCCAATCCGTCATTTTCTGAAATGCGTCTCTGTCTTCTTTTGAAAAATAGTGCTTTGCAAATTCTTGCAGCCAGTTTGTTTCGGCCGGATCCGGCTGTGCGATGTCGCACAGCTCCATCTGATCCGAATAGTTGTGTTCGGTTTCCCGGATGATTCCTTTTGCCTCCCGGATATCTCTTACTGTAGCATCCACCGGGATTGCTTCCTGTACATCTTCCGGAAGTCCCAGCATTTCTGTGAGTTTACTGCTGCCGTATCCGGACCATTTCAGATCGATCTCCGGGGAATATCCATCCTTGCTGTATTTTTGATTAATCTCCATGAATCTACTGGCTGTTGATCTGCCGATTCCGAATGTATCTTTGGCGTATTCGTAGATTGTTTTGTACCCTTTCTGCTTGTAGAGCATGGTCTCATCCGTTTTTCTCAGGTAATAGCCGACGCTTGCGAACCCTTCCGCTATATCATTTAACTGGTTTTTGATGATGTCTGTCATGTCATCAATATTGTCTATCACCGTCTTTACTTCATAATCCATTTAGCTCGCCTTCCTTTCTACTTTTCTTAAGTTTTTCTTGAATATCTTCATGAATTCTTCTACATCCTCCGATGGAGCTACGTTATATTTTCCACGGACCTGTATTACTTCATCGTCTCGGACTTCTACGGTATAATAGCTTTTATCCGGTTCTTCTTTTTTTCGGATGAACAGGATACAAGTTTCTCCAGCTACCATTCGATCCATATAGGTTGCTACACAGTGGTGTTGTGCATTTCCTTCTTTTCTGATCTCGTGTGCACATTCAGGAAGTCTTATCAACAATTCCTCTGTCTCCATCTCATATCTTGTCCATCCTTTGCGTTTTATAGTTCTTTTTAGCTTCCGGTCTTTTTTATCATCCGATTCCTTTTCAAGCTCTACTTTCCTTTCGTTTTGTTCTTCTGTCAGCTGGTCATGTCGCTCTTTTAGGTTCTTTGGGTATAGGATCCAATCATCGTCCAAATTGTATCCTAGTCCTGCTGCCAGTTGCAGGTAATCATGGTAGTCGTTTACTTCTTGGTTCCTCATAGCACACGGACCTTCGCTTTTTAATCCTTCTATGTACTTCAGCATCTTATGTGGTGTTGAGTGCCTCATATAAATAGCAAAGTTCCTTGCGTACTGTGACATTTTCTGTATTTGTTCCCAGGTTGCCCTTATACCCACATCCTGGCATTGCTCTGTTACCTCGTATTCTCCCCATGTCGGGTCCTTATCCCGGATCAGGTTGTAATATTCCCCGGTTAATCCTAAAACTTTCTTTACTTGCTTTTGATATAGGTCAATCGGTGCTCTGCTTCCGTAACTTATACATGTGTTTGTCAGGTTATAGAATCTGGCTTTGATTAATTTCTCGATACCTGCATATTCTTTTGCGTTATTAATAAAATCCTGCTGGTAGAATTCTATTCCTGTATAAGCAAACTCTGGCATTCCCGAGTATTCAAGTTTACTTCCTTTCAAAATCTTTCTTAAATTTCTCGGGTATAATCGGCATCGTTCCTCTTCCTTTCTGCCTCCATATGCGCTTAGGTACTCATATCCATTACACCATCTGATTTTATTTGTCATCTTGTATCGGTGGTAAGAATAAATCGCCTGCCGGTTCCATTGTTCATTGTAAGTGATGCGGATTTTTTCAGACATTCCTCTACATCTTCTTATTCCCTGTTCTATCCATTGGTTCAAGGTAAAAAACCTCAGCACGTATCCTCCCGGGATTTTCTGTATCAATGCTGCATTCGTCACATCATGTATTCGTCCTTTTTTCTTGTAAGTTCTATACTGTATTTTCCGCTTGCATCCCGGACACATTCCTTCTTTTCCGTATTTTGGTTGTTCTTTCAGTTCATAATGCTTTCCGCAACAAGTGCATAGACCGGTGCGCTTTCCGTATTCGTAATACATATATTGCGGTACCGCATCCGTGAAAGCCCATTTTTCAAAACCTTTCGGTATATCCGGAATCAGTGACATCGCTGCATCTATAACCTCTGTCTCTCCCCGGTGTTTTTTGTACTGCTGCCACTCCAGTACAGCGGAGTGGATATCCTGTTTTTCACTTCCTGTAAAATCTACAATTAGCTTTCTGTCGTGTTCCTTGTACCAGTGCGTACCATATGCAGCCTTTTCTTCCTCTGATTTTTTACGAAAGTCCCATAAATGTTCTATATTTGCAGTTCTCCACTTTTCTGCTTCTGTTTCCCAGGTATCATATTTCCCATCGTGTAAAAACACACGGTATGTCGGCTCATTCTCTCCAGCTACAATCCTGCCCCATGTGAATATCGCAATCTCCAGTACGCCGCCTGTCCTTTTTGCCCGGTAGTACTTTTGGTACTTCGGCCCTATAATGTTTGGATTTCTCCAATAACTGTATGTCCTTGTTTCTTCTGCCGCTTTGCGCATTTCTTCCGTGACCTTCATCATTGGAAGCTTCAGGAGCTCTTTCTTTTGCATTTTTACGCCTCCTTGAAATAGTCTTTCGCCCAGTTAAATACAGTCATGTCTGCTGCATAATGTTTTCCGGTATCTTTCTGGATCGTCTTGCAGTTGTCTTCAATCTTCTTCATGCATTCCTGCACGGATTTTGTGCGATGTCGCACACGCACCGCAAAATCTTCATTCGTACATTCCGCTTTCAGAAAGTCAATGATCGGCTCGACCGGGATCTGGTTGTTTTTGTACTCTGCTGCCTCTATATCCAGTTTTCCCATAGCTGCAGTCATTGGATCTGTAAACTCTTCCCCGGATTCTATGTAAGTTTCTGCAAAGAATTCCGGGATTCCATTCTCCCTGGCCAGCAGGCGGATACGGTCATAATCTCCTTCTTCCCTTAACCCTTTTGCGCATGCGTTTAATTCTTCTGTGTCCATCGGACCAAATACTTCATACATCTATTATTCCTCCATCATCTCTCGAATTTCATCACTATAGCTGTGCCGTCCCTTTTCCATCCGGATCAAATGCCCCTGCATCTTCTTCCAGAGCTTCTGCCAGCCTTCTGCGTTGGCGATCGGTGTTCCATTGGTTTTTCGGAAGTCATTTCCAGCCCATCCACTAATGTGATAGTCGATCATGTTGACCACGAACGTATCCTCACAGTGAATATGGACCTCGCATGACTGGTTCAGGCGGCTCAATGCTTCTGTGATCGCCTTTACTTCTGTTTCGTGTCGTGTGCCTTTTATCTGACCGGTATCTTGGATTTTTCCAATCTCTCCGGACTTCTTAGCACAGGTGCATACGAATCCATATTTTCCCAGTGTTTTACTGTTGGAACTGCATTTTGTGACTATGTAAATATCTACTCTAAACATATGGTTTCATTGCCTCTTTCGTATGCTGCAGATTTTTATTAATCTCATGCATTTCCGCAGTCGCTCTCTTTACTGAGCTTATCAGCAGTTCCGGAATAGTGGCCGGAAGTAGTTCTTCATTATAGACCTCTTCCATGAGCTGGTTGTACTGATCATATTCTTTCTTCAGCTCTCTGCAGGCTCTTCGCAGTACAATCTGTTCTGCTCCGCTCTCCGTCGCAAGAATCTTGTCGATCTGCTTCTGTCTTTTTTCGATTTCATCGTCAATCGCACACCACAGCAGAGCGGCGCGATCCGGTTCAATCTTATGTACTCCCGGGTAGCTTTCTCTCAATACTCCATTGAGTTTTCGAGATACTAATACCAGCTCTTCCAGTTTGTTTTCGCTTGCTCTGTCTAAAATCAGCATTTTAAATCCTCCTATCCAACTTAATCATGGTGTAATACCGGTATTTGTACCCGGTGAATTTATTTGTTCCTTCGTAGTATGTATCTTTATCTAAATAGTAGCCTTTCCTGTCCTTGATCTCTCTCCACTGCACAAAGCGTTCTTCTTCCGGTTCCTTTAGGGGCATATTGCGGGACGCGTGATAGCTTGTCTCTCTTAAGTGCTCTCCATAGCGTTCGCATGTTTCTGGTGTTTTCGTGATGTATCCGGCCAGATCTCTGAAATCTCCCGCTTCATACAGGTGCTTGAAGGTTACTGCTCCATGCTCCCAGGCATCCTTAATGATGATGTCTGCATCCGGTATCCGATTTATAACTATGTGTACGTGCCAGGCTCCTTTTGTGCCTACTTCGATATTTGCCATCCACCTCATTTTCTTCCCGGCTTTTTTATATTTTTCTCTCACCTTCCTCATGGCTTGCGCTAGATGCTTTTTTGCAGTCTCCATATCAGGTGGACGCTTATCCTTTTTGTATGTGAACAATACCAGGTAATCATTCTCATGGAACCACGTCTTCAGCTTATGCCTTGCTTTTCTTTCTCTATTCCACTGATTCCGGAATCGGATCTCTTCCAATGTGGCTTTTCTCTTCTTCCCTCTTTTCGTTCCCGGTGCTCCATACTTCCCATCCAGGTATTCATATACCTCTACCGAATGTTCAAACGTATATATCAGTCTTTTATATCTCTTTTTCATCCACCTGTATGTCCTATCTTTAATATTCTTAACAAGTGATGAAAACGGACGAAAATGCCCGTGTTTCTTGACTTTTCCGCCCGCCGATGGTATTATAATTTTGACTTATATTTTCGGTAGGCGAAGAAGTCTTGAGGTACATCATCCGCATAATGATGTGCCTTATTTTTTATTCACTTGTATCACTATCCCCATCTCCATTCCGGGCATCCACAGGATCTGTAGTCTTCTGATTCCTGATATTCTTCCATGACCGTTATGGATGGGTCTTTCCCACATATGCATTCACCGTCACCCAGATCTCTCATGTAGGCGCAGTTCCTGCACTCCTGCTTAGCAGATGGTGTCTGCCACATTCTCTGTCCCATCGGTATCACCTCCTATGTAAACTAGATCAAACAGTCTCTTACGCTGTGCCGGTGTATATACCGGTTGGCCATCAGCACTTACCCATCCGGACATTACGATCAAGCCTTTTTCGATGTCATTTTTACAGTTATATTCGTTCAGAGTTTCTTTGGCCAGCTGCAGTCGCTTGGCAAATTCTTTCTCTGTCAGTATCTTGGGTATCTCATGCATTTTTTCTTACCTCCTTCACTTTGCAAACAACCAGATAAATAACACTGCATCGAATGCAAGTCCGATTGCTCCGCCGATCAGCAGCTCAAACGCCACTTCCCGGACGATTCTCTGCCATTTTGTTCTTGGCCCTCTTCTTTTCATGCTTGTCCTCCTTCCTACCGCCTAAGCGGTTTTCTACTTCTGGTATCCTAAATATCCAACAGAATTCCCGTTTAACTCATTCACGGCTTCATCCTTATCTTTTTCCTCCATAGTATCCATATCTCTTTCAGAAATAAGACTTCCATCTTCTTTTCGTATAAGTCTTAAAATAAATATATGTTTCAAACTGCATCACCTCTTTACAGGTTATGTATCACTGTTTGTACTTGTTGCGGTTCTCTGGTATAATTTTCATATTAAATGATGAAAGGAAATAAATATGGATTATTCAAAAATCACTCTTATTTTTCGAGAACGTGCCAAACTCTTTACAATGCGTTTTATTCACCCTGTTTCTGCTAAATTCATTGGACAAGATTGTTATAATCTAAGTCATGTATACAAGTTCATCTATTCCCCTTACGAATTTACAGACACATTAAAGAACGAGCACCCGCAACCTAGTGTCTATTACCTTACTGACAATTACCGGCGTTACCGTACATGGAAACGGAAACAATTTTACGATACTAAGGTCTGGCAATTATTTATTTCTATTGTCGCTGCTGTTATCGCTTCTTTAATTACGAACTCTTTACTTAAGTAGTAGTATCGCTATGATTCCAAGTAACACTGCAATAATTATCCGATAGCACAAGACCGTTCTATCAAAATAACGATACAGTTCTGCCAGTTCCGGTTGAATTTCATGAAATTCAAACCACTTGCGTTCATCCTCACTCTTCATCTACTCCCTCCCTTCTTCTGAACCTGTTTCATCTGTTGCTGAAATCAATTCATCCACAGCCACACCGAAATATCCAGCCAAAATTTTAAGCTTGGCTATCTTCGGTTTGCTCCTTCCTGATTTCCAATCAGAAAAAGTAGACTTCGGAATCCCCGTATCTTTTGCTACCCTGTAGTCAGATACACCTTTTTGATTTCGAAGTTCTACATATCTTTCATACATAAAAATAATCACCTCATTTCCGAACTTTCTATTGATTTTAGTTCGGAAATCAGATACAATATATTTACCAGATACATTGACAAATGAATTAAAACTTAATTCTGTTTTGATTTCCGAACTTTGTAGCTTTATTATAGTGCGGATTTCAGAACTTGTCAATAACTTTTTGTACTGATTTCAGAATTTATTGTTTAGAGGTGTATTATGTATGAAATTTATTGCAAGTTAAGAGATTCCAAAGGGATGAAAGACTCTGATGTAGCAAAGGCTACTGGAATCACAAAATCCACTTTTTCAGATTGGAAGAATGGCAGAAGTAATCCTAAAGATGCTAAGTTGCAGAAGATAGCTGATTTATTTGGTGTAACTGTCGAATATATTCGCACTGGGAAAAAATCTAACGAATACTACACAAACAACGAAACTGCACAGGTAGCACAAGAGATATTTGAAAACAAAGAACTGAAAGCGCTGTTTGATGTCCAGAAAGATATGGATCCGGACGACTTAAAAGCTCTGCATAGCATGGCTCTCGCGCTTAAACGAAAGGAACGTGGTGATATTGACGACACCGGATGTTAATGTCGTTCTTATGGACTTTCCTAGTAAAAAAGGAAATGAAATGGTTGTTCCGAACGAGGACGGAAGCTACACGATACTGATCAATGCCGGATTAAATTATGAATCTCAGCTTAAGGCATATGAACATGCCATGAGTCATATAAAGAATGATGACTTTTCAAAAGGTAATGTACAAGAAATTGAATATTATGCTCATCATCTACACAAGGATCCTGAACCGGCTCAAATCTATCTTGATCGCATCAAGCAACTGCAAGCGGAACGCAGACGATTAAAGAAGCGGATTGCTCGTGATCAGAAACGTGTTGAATTTATTCAGGAACATTGTGATATGTTCCACCGAGCTGAACACCACTATCTATATGGTGATGATTTATAAAATATGAAAGAGAGGAAAATGTATGGAGTTCAATGATGTAATTAAACAATTTTCAGAAAGGATACTGTCTTTAAAAGACACCATCACTACAGAAGAATCCACAAAAATGTCTCTTGTAGTGCCTTTATTTCAACTTCTTGGGTATGATGTTTTCAATCCAAATGAATTTTGCCCAGAGTATATTGCTGATGTAGGAATTAAAAAAGGCGAAAAGGTTGATTATGCAATCCTTGAAAATGGACAGCCGAATATTTTAGTCGAATGCAAAAGTTGCTCAGAGCAACTCGACAAACATTCGTCTCAACTTTTTAGATATTTCGGGACATCTCCTGCTAAATTTGGCATTCTTACAAATGGCATAATATATCGTTTTTATACAGATTTAGAAGAATCAAACAAAATGGATCTTGTGCCATTTCTAGAAATAGACATGGCAAATTTAAAAGATTCTTCCATCAATGAATTAAAAAAATTTTGTAAAGATAATTTTGATAAGGACAAAATATTTAGTACTGCCGAAGAGCTTAAATATAGCAGTCAAATAAAAAACATCTTAACAAAACAGTTTGAATCTCCGACAGAAGACTTTGTTCGATTTATTTTAGCGGATATATACGATGGTCAAAAGAATCAGAGAATAATTGAAAAATTTACGCCTGTGGTAAAACGAGCTTTCTCTTCTTTTGTAAATGAAATAGTAAATAGTAAAATTTCTTCTGCATTAGCTGACGATTATGATAAAGATGAAGAATCAGAACCCGCGATCAAAGAACCTGCATCCAAAATTGTTACAACGGAAGATGAAATTGAAAGTTTCTACATTATTCGCGGACTTCTTGCTGGTATCGTACCCGTTGAAGATATAGTTCACCGTGATACCGAAAGTTATTTTGGAATTCTGTATAAAGACAATAATAGAAAACCGATTTGTCGCCTCAATCTTGATGCAAGAAATAAACAGCTTCTCATCCCGGATGCTAATAAAAAATTCGAGCGTATTTATATCGACTCTTTAAACGATTTGTACAAATACAAAAACCGTTTAATAGAAGTTGTAAAGAGATATATGTAATTCATCCAGTATCTCTAACCATAAATACACTGCCCTCTTGATACGAAAGTATTTATATGGCGGAGATATCTGATTGAATAAATAAACTCTGGAAAATAACAAGAGACGAAACATTTTGAAACAAATAAAATGAAAGGAAAAACATATGAAAAAGAAAATCGTAGCATTATTACTGGCATCATCTATGGCATTGTCATTATCTGCTTGTGGAGGATCTGGATCTGATTCTTCGAGTTCTAAGTCCGACACTAAAACAGAGGAAACAGTAAAATCTGATACTTCTTCTGATGATTCTTCGGCTGATCAGTCAGAAGGAACTACATATCAGAGTATTCTGGATGAATATACTCAGAAAATTACTGAAGCAACTCCAGGAGTTGTTGACGAATTCAATACAGAAGCTCCTGAGAAAAACGGTGACGTAAATGCTCTGGCAGAACTTTGCAACGCAAAAGTCGAAAAACTGGCTACAATCTGTAACGAAGGTGTTAGTAAAATGGCTGAAATCAAATTAAAAAATGGTGACAGTGATGATACCTACAATGAATGGGCAGGAAAATTGCAAGAAGTGTACACCACCCAGGCACAGCAAGTGCAGGATGCATACACAAGCGTTACTACAGGACAATAAAATAATGTAATATAAAAAATCCCCTGGTGCCTATCAAACACCAGGGAAAATCCCGAGTAATATATACGGCGAAGGATTCGCTCGATACAGTACTCCCTCAACAAGAATATTGTATCACAAAAATCCAGCACCGTATAGGTGTTATTTTTGTACCCATTTTTGTGCGACGTCGCACATATAATTACAGGAAGGTGATACAATGAGCGTAAAATATGCATACGGCTATATCCGGGTATCCACACACGATCAGGAAGAAATCTCTCCGGACTCCCAGGAGCATCTCCTCCGGGACTATGCAGCCAAGAACAATATTGTAATCCTTAAGATCTTCACGGACCTTGGTATTTCCGGAAGAAAAGCCAATAAGCGTCCCGGCTTCCAGGAAATGATCGGACTGGCCAAGGGTGATGATCATCCGGCTGATCTGATTCTTGTCTGGAAGTTTTCCAGATTTGCCAGGAATCAGGAAGAAAGTATCGTTTATAAATCACTTTTGAAAAAACAACATAATGTAGATGTTGTGAGTGTATCAGAGCCTTTGTCTGACAATCCATTCGGTTCTTTGATCGAGCGTATCATCGAATGGATGGACGAATACTACTCTATCCGGTTATCCGGCGAAGTTCTCCGCGGCATGAAAGAAAATGCAGCTCGTGGAGCTTTTCAGGGAGCTGCACCATTTGGTTATAAGACGATTGATAAGACACTTGTTATTGATCCGAAAAAAGCAGATATTGTCCGACACGTATTTAACATGTATGTAAATGAAAAATTAAGTGTATTTGACATTGCCAGATATCTAAACAATTTGGGATTCCGGACAATTCGTGGAAATCTCTTCGAACGGCGCACGGTCGAATACATGCTGAAGAATCCCACCTATTGTGGAATGATCCATTGGAATAAAACGGAAAACGCAACACACAGTATTAAAAATAAGGATGAATGGATTGTAAGCCAGGGGCAGCACCCCGCTATCATTTCACAGGAATTATTTGATGCCACACAGGAACGGCTGAAAGCAACCCGCCGACCATCCCGACGGCGAGAACGTCCATCCTCTACATACAAGCACTGGCTTTCCGGGCTTATGAAATGCCCTGCTTGTGGAAAGACATTATCTGCTTGCACTCAAAAAAGAGTCAATGGCGAAAAGTACGCCTACTTCTCTTGCTATGGATATGCTCACGGACAATGTGATAAAGCTCACGGTGTGAGTTCATTGGTGCTAGAACCGGAAGTTTTAGCCAGTATCAAAGAGATCCTGGATACCGGAAATATTTCCTATGAATTACACGATTATCAGCCCACAGAAGCCGTTGACGAACGAAGTATTATAAGAGATCGCTTAAACAGTTTAACAAGCAAAGAGGAACGAATAAAGGCTTCCTACAGGGAAGGAATCGACACTCTGGAGGAATATAAAAGCAATAAAGCAATTCTTCAAAAAGAACGGGATAATTTGGAAGAACAATTAAAAGAACTGGAAGGACAAAATCCGGAACCGGATCAGGATCCAACCGGCGATATGTTATTGAAAGTTCGAAGCGTCTATGATATTCTTGTCTCAGATAGTTATACATACGTTCAGAAGAACGAAGCTCTGAAACAGATCGTTGATAAGATCATTTATGATAAAGAGTCGGATTCTTTGAAAATTTATTTTTTTCTATGTCGTTAAGAATGCCCGCAAACCCAGTAAAAAATCAAGGGTTTACGGGCACTTTATACGTTATTGAAGTTCGGTGGACCGGATGGAGAATTAGGAGCTTCTTTGAGATATTTTTCTCAGAGATATACCATGCCTTATAATGAAGTAATTGGCACACTAACAGACATTGCTACCGAAGAATTTGCCCATATGGAAATCGTATGCGCCATTGTACACCAGCTCACACGCAATCTGACTCCGGAACAGCTTGAAAAATCCGGTTTTGATAAATATTATGTTGACCATACACTTGCTCTTTGGCCACAGGCTGCCAGTGGAACTCCTTGGAGTGCTACAACTTTCCAGTCTAAAGGTGACCCTATCACAGATCTTCATGAAGATATGGCTGCCGATGGTGCAACTGCATAAGTGCAACATAGAAGTGTTAAGTAGAAGTTCTATATAATCTGGTGTGCCAGACACCAGATTTTACAGAACTTAGAAATTCCAATGTATTTCAATCGGGACATTTCTTGTCCCTGGAATCCGTTTTCCTACTAATATATAATCAATTAGAGTTTCAACGGTTTCTCTGTCTAAATGTTCAAGATTTGTGTATTGCTCAATAAGCTGGCGGCGATTATCGCCTGTCTGGATTTTTCTCTCAATTACATCAAGCTGTTTTTGCGTTTCAATCACCAGCTTTTCAAGCCGTTCTCTGTCATTTGTGAAGTCTTTTGACAAATTCAGGAAATCATTTTCGGAAAGAATCCCTTTTACTTTATCAAGATAAAGTTCTCTGATTACCTTTGCGTCTTCTTCAATCTTTTTTTGATAAGTAGCAAGTTGTGTTTCTAAAGCAGTTTTTTTCTCCTTTACGTTGGAGTGAAATTCCACGTTCTGTTCCAATTCATCTTTATCAAGATATTCTTGTGATAACTTGTTCAGTTCAGAAATAACTGCCTGCTCCAACTTCTTCACAGAAATAAATGAGCCTATGCAAGCGTCCTTTGCAACATGGCGATTTGAACATTGTAAATAATGTCTTCCATCTGTCTGCTTATTAGAACGCATGGTATAGCCACAGTTCATGCAGCGAGCTTTTCTGGCAAACAGCCCTATGGTTCCTACTGTAAATGGTTTTGCTTTTTCAGCTACCATAGATTGTACTCTATCCCAAAGTTCACGGTCAATAATCGGTTCGTGTGTTCCCTCTACTCTGTACCATTCCTCTTTAGGTCTGGGCTTATTTTGTTTTGTCTTATACGAAACACTGCCGTATTTTCCTTGAACCATATTTCCGATATAAATTTCATTTGTCAGCATATCGGAAATAGCAAAATATTTCCATAAGGTACTATTTTTTCTGGTAGGCTGCTTATAGCGTAAACCATGAAGCCGTTTATATTCCGTAGGGTTTGGAATCCCACGGTCATTCAGCATACGGGCAATCGCTGTTTTGCCATATCCCTGTGAAAATAAAGTAAAAACTTCTCTGACAACAGCAGCAGCTTCTTCGTCAATAATCAGGTGTCCCTTTTGTTCGGGGTCTTTTTTATAACCATAAAGAGCAAATGCACCAATATGAAATCCATTCTTCCGGCGGTCAGTCAATACGCTGCGGATGTTTTCTGACATATCCTCTAAATACCACTCATTAACCAGACCATTGATTTGTCTTGATTTTTTGTTTCCTTTATTAGCGGTATCTGCATTATCTACAATACTGATAAAACGAATCCCCCAAATAGGAAACAATCCATGTATGTATTTTTCCACCAACTCTAACTCTCTGGTAAATCTGGATTGTGTTTTACAGAGGATAATATCAAATTTTCGGTGTTCAGCGTCATTTAACAGTTTGTTAAATTCTGGTCTTCGTCTATCTGAACCAGTATAATCGTCATCACTGTATATATTGTAGACTTCCCAACCTTGTTCCAATACATATTGAATCAGCATGGATTTTTGATTTTGAATACTGTTACTATCATCAGTTTCATGTTGTTTGTTTCTATCTTCTTCTGATAAGCGGCAATAAATAGCAACTTTTGACTTTGTGTTCATCATATTTTATCTCCCTTAAAGAGAAGATAAAACAAACATTCCACCTACACTTATTATACCGTGTTGAGAAATGTTTGTCTATCATTTTACAGGTAATACCTGTCCTTTGGATTTTTCTAATTGATTGATGAGTTCTATCCATTTCTGATTGAACTCTTTTTTTAATGCCGACTTATCTTCACACTTAAATACATTTTTGCAGGAAATTTCTGCTTCTTTTGGCATAATTCCACCTCACAGTCTTTACTATGTTTACAGACTATGCAAAAATGCTTGTTCATTATGAAAGAATCATCCTTAGCAAACCGAACAGCTTCCGCTAAAGCTCATGGGAATCTCACCCCTGCATGGTTCTCATCCAGCCGTACCCTT
>ERZ772954.514-NODE-514-length-38412-cov-8.057434_pt1 | contig 38412 bp, 28 predicted proteins | sample MGYA00580684_ERZ772954 | MGnify/ENA primary metagenome ERZ772954 (study PRJEB29015, sample SAMEA2737654) | human gut metagenome | biome: human gut; feature: human-associated habitat; material: faeces | place: China | collected 2012 ...
GAAGAAGCATGAAAATTACCTTAGACATATATTTTACAGGGAAAACACATTTTGGACAGATGGTTACTTTGTGTCATCAGTCCAAAATGTCAGTCAGGAAACTATAAAGATACATAATAGCAAGCTATTATATATGCCCGGAGTTTCCCGTCCGCAAAAAGGAAAAGGTAAATGTGAAGGAATCGCCACGTATTGGGGGATGGGCAGATTTGTGTGAATCTCCCGATTTGTGTAATTTTGTACCTTTAATCGTTCTATATGTACATATTTAATTCAATACCTCATATCGTCAACACCCTTAATTTGGGGAAGGATTTGTTGGAGGTTTTGTTTGAAAAAAGAAAGTCTCAGCCGTTGCGTTACGATTATGCGTTGGATATCATAGACGAGAATAAATTGAATATCCTTATCGAGCGTGAGGTCATCCGCAGAAATGGTCCATACATAGAGTTGGACGAGCATTATCTGTCTTTTTGCGAGTTGCTTCTGGAGGCTAACGAGGAAATATCCACTTCCGTGATAGATGAAAACATCCAGTTGATATACCAATTGATTGACTATTATAATAAGGAAGACAACGCTTCACGCAAGTTGGCTTATCTTCGTTCGGTCAAGTCGCACCTTCGTAAGGTGGGCAAGATTCTGGTACGAAACGTGGTGTCCTTGCAGCGGGTTATCGACAATACATTCAAAAACGAGCCTAATTATAAGGTAAAAATCGCCAAATTGGAGAATCTGGATAAGAAGCGGATTGATATCAACAGGCTTATCGTCGAATTGGGCAGTCTGTTGGACTATGATCAGACCAGCTTTTTTGTGGATTCTTTGGATGAAGAGCTTCTTGCCATATCCCGTGAACTAAAGACGGAGCTGTCCAGTGCCGGGCATAGCCTGATTCATTCTCAACAGGATATTATTGATTACTTGAACCAGATTCGTACCCAGGTAGGGTTTACACGCAAGTTACGGCGCATCAAGTATCTAAGGGAACAGTTCGAGCTTCAGGAGAAAACAAACGTGCGCGAGGTGGTTGACGGAGAGCATTCCGTGGTGCTTGAAGGGGTACAGCTGCCGCTGTTCAAAGTATCAGTACCTTACCTGCAGACGGACGAGGCGCTGGAGGTAATCCTGAAGGTGGCCGATGCCATGCGCTCGGACAAGGTGATAACCCGTCGGGAATTGGGCGGTATTTCTGTCGAACAGATGGAGAACACCGAAGTGGATATGACCGCAGTCAATACCCGGAAGATGATGGATGCCTTCTGTCAGGACAATGCTGATCTGTTTTCTTTTGTTATGGGATACCCGTATAATCGTGAAATGGATTTTGACGCAAAAGTGACCTTGTTTTGCCGGCTGCTTTCCCTTTATGAGAATGAACTGGAGATAACAGACCGTTTTGGACAAATGGAGCATATAGAGTACGCTCTTATTTTTAAAAGGAAATAAAGAATATGTTAGATAATTTGCCTGTACAGACCGCTCAGGTCTATGATTACCTGTCGAAGGGTAATTTCCTGTGCTCAAACACCAGTGTCAAGGAACTGAAGACATTATTCCTGATAGTCGAGGAGAATTTTGAACTCTTGCGCGATTATTTCATGTACATAAACTTTGTGCTGGAACAGGGGAACAATTATTTCTACTTTTCCCGTAAGGAGCCGCGTGCTACCCTGGAACAAAAGTTGCAGCGTTTCTATGCCTGGATCGACATCATGGATTTCTTTTGTACTTATGATACGGCATTCGGACCGGGATTTTCTTTCTCTCCGGCAGAGATCCTCGTCCGTTCACGCATTGACATGGATCTTGAAATGAAACTGGACGGCCTGAAGAAGCATGCCGGCGGTAAGGAAAAGCGCAAGGATATTCTGGATGTCATTCTGGACCGAATGGGCAAGGAGGGTTTTATCGAGTGTGTGAGTGACATGAACGGGACATGGAAAGTGCTGTCTTCATGGGATTACCTCACTCAAATGATTAACAGCATCAATATTGCAAACGAAAATGAGATATCTCAATAGAATAATATTCATAAACAGTGCAGCTATCCGCTATTCTGAAATACAGCTGGACGGCAACATACATTTTATCGGAACACAGGGGGTGGGGAAGAGTACTATCCTGCGGGCGATTCTTTTCTTTTATAATGCCGACGCACAACGATTGGGCATTCCGGTGGAAAAGAAATCCTATCAGGAGTATTATTTCCCTTATGCTGACTCCTATATTATATATGAGGTAATGAGGGAGGATGGCTGTTTCACAGTATTCAGCTATAAAACGATGAACCGTATATGTTACCGCTTTATCGCTTCCCCGTATCGGCCGGACTTGTTCATCGACGAGGAAGGTGTACCTTATTCGTCGGACAGCGTGCGTTCTGTGTTGGACAAGAATGGAATCAAGTATAGCAAGGCGATATCAACCTATGAGGAATATCGGAATATCCTATATGGGAATACTGACAATAAGGTGGATTATTCTTGTTTCTCTCTGATGGAGAGTGTTTCTTATCAGAACATTGTCCGGACCATCCAGAATGTATTGCTTAATTCACGGCTGGAGGCTGATTACATAAAGCAGACCATCATCACTTCATTGAACGAGGAAGACAGCGTGATTGACCTGACCCGTTACCGGAGCCATTTGTCGGGGTTCGAGAGCCAGTTGAGTGACATTGGTACGTTCCGTGATCCGGGCATGATGCGTAAGGCGAACGGCATTGTTTCCTTATTCGACGATATCCGTAAGCGGAACTTGCGGATCAATGACTTGTGCCGGCAGTTGCGGAGCGCTTATCTGCAAACAGAGAGCGTGCTGCCTGAACTGGCACGGAAGATACATGAGAAAGAGGAAATCAAGTCCGACTTTTATAAGAAGCGGGAACGGCTGGATACGGAGTCCAAGAAACGGACGGCGGCCATGGAAGCGGAGTTGGCCGTACTGAAGGACTCTCTCTCCAAAGCGGAAGCCAAACAACGGTATTATTCCGGAAAGGATATCCGGTCGGCAATGGACCGCTGCAGTAAGTTCGAGGTTTTGCAACAAGAGCAGGAATCATTGGTAACGGAACAGGATTTGTTGTCTTCAAAGAATAAGGAGGCTTCTGTTCTCCATGCCGGCCTGATTGCCAATCTAAAGAATGAGCTGGCCGGATTTGAGAATGAGAAGCAAAAGCAACTGTTGGCAATCGAGGCGGGAATCAATTGCCGTCGGGATGAGCGTCGTGACTATTACCGCTCTTTGACGGATGATTTACGACAAAAGGCTTCGGTCGAAAAGGAGCGTCTTTTCGCTGACAGGGAGAAATATAAGTCGGAGATTGCGGCCAAGAAGATGCAGATTAATGCTGTCCGTGGACAAAAAGGCTCTTCCGAGGAACTGGATGCTGTAAAGGAACGTCTGGGAAGCTACCTGTCAAACCGGAAGGACTTGGAGCTGAAGATGCGTGAACTCAAGTATGAACTTACCTGCCAGTCAAATGAATTGGAGACCTCAGAAAAGCGGTTGGAGGAAGATTTCCAAAAGCTGAGAGAAACGAATGAGGGTGAAATCGGGATGTTGGATGCCAAGATAACGGAGCTGACCGAGTTCCTGGACAACCAGAAAGACAGTTTCTTCAGCTGGCTGTCGGAGAACAAGCCGGGTTGGGAGCAGACCATCGGCCAGGTATGTGATGAGCGCTTGTTGTATTCTAAAGAATTTGCTGCAGAGGTGGCCGATGGGGATACTTTCTATGGGATTCGTTTTACTGCCGGTTCGCATCGACAGGTGAAGACCAAGGAAGATTACCTGTCAGAGAGAAAGGACGCCATGGATAAATGTGCGTCTATCCGGCAGTTTATGGCTGATGCCGGTCTGGATTTGGAAAAGGCAAAGGAACGGTTACGCAAACAGTACCAGTCTTCGGTAAAACCGATAAAGGATGATCTTTATCAGGTTGATTACGAGTTGGAACAGTTGGAAATCCGCAAGAAGGAGGATGAGTCCCGCCTGGCAGCCTTGCAGGATCAGGCGGTACGTTCGCAGAATGAGAGTGTCCGCCGCCTGGAAGAAGATTTACATGCGCTGGAAGCGGCTTTGTCTTCTGTCTGTGGAACCATGGATGCGCTTCAGGCGAAGTTGGATAAGGAGATGTCAGCTTTGCAGAAGCAGGAAGAAGGCGAATTGAAGGTGTTGGACAAGGAACTGTCTCGTGAGAGGGAGAGCATTCAAGAGGAAATCCGGCTTAAGAGGGCGAACTTGGAAGAGCGTAAAGCGGAATATGACAGACGGCAGCTTGAGAACTTGCAGGCGAGTGGGGGAGACCCGAAACGGCTGGAGGAGATTAATGCGCGGCTGGTATATATCAATAAAGAGATTGCTTATATTAATGAGACTAAGCCGCTGGTTATCGAGTACCTGAAGGATAAGCGCGAAGTACTGGATAAGGTTCCGCACTGGACCGCAGAGAGTACCCGCTTGCAAATGATAGTGGGACAGGAGAGGGATGAACTGAAGAAACGTCTTTCTGAAGTAAACCATGACATTGGTAAGGTGGACGCAGAACTGAAAGGATTGAAGGAAGCCAACAGGAAGGCAATGGAGAACCGTGAGGAATATCACCGGTCAACTTTGTCTGATTGGTTCGTCTCCCGTGATTCCATATTTTCTTCCATGGATAGGGGGGAGACGGACGGGGATTGCCGTGCCTTGGTACGGGAGATTACCATTTCTGTCAACGAGCAGGCACAGCGGTTATCAAGCTTGAGGAAAGACATTGTTGCCTATACAGGCAACTTCTCTGAGGGTAATGTCTTTGCATTCAAGACGGTTTTCTCCGATGACCATGAGTATATGGACTTTGCCGGTGATCTGAAGGATTTTATCGCGGAGGACAAGATTTCGGAATACCAGTCACGAATCAATACACGCAATTCGGATATTTTCCGTCAGATTACGGCTGACACCAAGAGCATGGTTTCCCAAGAGGGGAATATCCGTGCCGTGGTGGAAATGATAAACACGGATTTCAAGGAGAAGAATTTCGTCGGGATTATCCAATGCATTGAAATGAGAATCGATCCTAGCCAGAACAAGATAGTGAACCTGTTGAAGGAGATTAGGCGGTTCAATGAAGAGTTCGGGTGGGATTTGGGACAAAACCTGTTCTCTACTGCAGGAGACGACTCCGCGACGCGCGAAAAGGCAACGACATTGCTGCGTGAGTTAATCAAGGCTATGGATGCGCATTCGGGAAACCTGATCCGGCTGGCAGACTTCTTCGATCTGAAATTCCGCGTCATCGAGAACCGGAATGATACGGGGTTCGTTGAGCGGCTGACTAATGTAGGCTCTGAGGGTACGGATATCCTGGTCAAGTCTATGGTGAATATCATGCTGCTGAATGTTTTCAAACGTAATGCTTCCACCGAATTTTCCGAATTCAAGTTGCACTGTATGATGGATGAGATCGGCAAGCTGCATCCCAATAATATGGCAGGTATCCTGAAGTTCGCAAACGACCGGGATATCCTGTTGATTAATGGATCTCCTACAGAGCAGGATGCTTTGTCCTACAAGCATATCTATAAACTGGAGAAGGATAACGACAGCTTTACCCGAATCAGACGGGTGATTACACAGTTTGATTAGTTGTCTATAGGTTCTATAGGTAGCTCTTTACTGATAGACTTCAAAAAGAGAACCAACCGGAGTACAGCTAATTTTGGAACAGAAAAATAAGATATTGTTTATTATCTGTTCCAAAATTAGCTGTTGTTTTTTAGGTAAAGGTGCGTATATAAGAAAACTCTCTGGCAGATAGGGAGGTGGCTGTTTTGTCAAAGTGTCTTAATCCTTGTTTTAATGGATTCTTTGACAAAATGAGGTACGTTACGGCAATAAGCCACGTAAATATCTTAATCCTTGTTCTAATGGAATACCCTCTTTTTCAAGAAGATATAGAAATCCTCAAATTTAGCCATTATCCCTATCTGCCAGAGAGCCGTGTGAATTATATTTTCTGCTTGAATGGGGCAGTTTAATTATCCCTTCAATCTGACAACAGAGTGAAAATCAAAGAACATTGTTGTTGTCTGAATCAACATATGCAAATATAATAAGTTATTGTTGGTAAAACAAGCGAACTCGATTAATTTTCATAATTTTCTTATATTTCTAAGCTGGACCAGTATATTGGATAGATTATTTTCCGGAATTCTGTATTGCTCGTGCTTGGATTAATTGCGTAAAAATTTCATAAAAGCTAATGAGCGTTAATAATTTAGCTGTTTTTTTGTGTATTTTTTGTAGTCTTGATAATTATAGGTATATTTGTATAACGAATTAGTAATGATGCGTTTAGTTAATGTTTAACCCAATAATATTTTTCAACTATGGAATTTAAACTTTTTCAGTATGTGTTGCCTTTGGCAATGTTTGTCTCCTGTTCTGACTCTTCGGAAGTCATACCGGATGTTCCCGAAAAATTGACTTTCGATAAGTATGAAATTGCGTGTTTTGAGCCTTCAACCAAGAAGGATCCGGTGGATACGCTCTTTGTTTCTCCCATGGCCGCTGTGTCTGATTTCGATGTGACCATCCGCAGGCAGGTGTTGTCGGATGGTGTGTTCAAAGGTACTTATGAATATGTACCGTGTTCAGAAGTAGGGGTTACTGTCTCTAACAAAGATTATTCTGTCGAGCTAAAAGAAGGTTCAAACATGCAGACCTCAAGCCTTTCTTTGACAGCACCGGCCAATATGGATTATGAGAACGCTGTTTTGTCATCTGTTTCCTTCAATGTGGGTGGCAATTCTCTGACCATGCCTGTCAAGCAGGAGAAGGGTGAACTGGTAATCGGTGATGATTATTTTGTCATGTATCCCGGATATAAGGAAAACGAAGTGCTTTTGGACAACAAGGGCGAGGTGATCGATTTTCAGTGCTCATTGGCTTCTTCCATGTATGTCAATGGCGTGAAGATGCCCGAGGTGTGGTGCGACGAGGAATGTTCGTTCTCCTATGAATTGGAAGATAATGAATGGATCAAGGTCGTTGACAGCTTCGTGGCTCCTGACAATAAGGGAATGTTTGTTCTCCGTATCGAAACCGTTCAAGATGAAGATAATGGGGAGCATCCCGCTAATCTATACCTCCGTTTTGAAAAAGATGGCAAGGCTTTTTCCAAGACTGTAAGACTGGTTTCAACCGAGGTATATCACATCTCTTATAATTGACCGGACGACATCAGGCTATATTCATAATATAATTGTCTATCGATAAACTAATAAAATTCTACATTTTTTTGTATTTCAGAATTTTATAAGTAGTTTTGCAGTTGATAAACTGTGAAATGGCGAAAGTTATAACCAAAACATTTTCAACTTATGAAGAAATTAGCACTTTTCTTGCCATTGTTGGCATGGCTGCTCGCAGGTTGTACACCCGCAGTCAAACCCCAATTAGGGTTCTTCTATAATGAGGACGGAACTTTTTCCCCTGGGTTTGATTCAATCAGGCAGCCGCAAGGTATAGTTTTTGACATGAAAGCCGGGGCTGACAGCAGTTGGTGCTATGTTCTTTCCCTTCAGGAGTTCAACCTGCCGTTGACGGACGTTAGTTCCGTGCTGGATGGCGTGGCTTCACCGGACAGTCTTTGTGGAGAGGAAAATACCAAAGTATGGGTCAAATCACTCGGTAAGGATTCTCCCATCGTCAACCGGATGCGCTCGATGGGGAAGGAGTGGTTCGTTCCCTCTGTCGGTGAATGGAGACTCTTGCGTAAATCATACGATCGGCTTTTTGCCATGCTGGACACTGTACCTCAGGCACGGCAGATCGGCATGAACAATTACTGGTCTTCCACTCCGGAACCCGACCCGGCGTATCCGCATTACGGAATTACTTATGACCTCTACGGCGATCGTTATGCCGATTCCAACAAATCTGATTCTTGCCTGGTACGGTTCATGCTGCGGGTGAAGTTGGACAAATAGCCTTCCAAAGAGACAGACAATTATTTTTGAATTATAGTTTAATTAAAATCTTTAATGTATGAAGAAGTTTGTTGTTTGCTTCAGAACGGTCATGTACCTTTTGGCGTTGACACTGGGCTTTCAGTCGTGTGACAAGGACGATGACCCGGTTACCAATGACAAGGGACAGGTTCTGGCAGTTATTTATGACAATGCGGAGCAAAACGAGAACTGGGGGGAGGATACCAAAACGGCCCCGAAAACTGTTTGGCTCCAGGATGACGCCATCGGCGTATTCTGTGTGGAACCGGGCAAATCGCTCGGAAAGGTGAATTTCGCTTCTAACAAGAAGTATGTGTACAACAACGGGAAATTTGAAGCAGCATCCGAAGCCGACAAGATTTGGATCAGCCGCGAGGGAACTTTCAAGTTCTACGCTTATTATCCGTATAGCACCTCCAAGACAGGTGTGGATGTTGATGGACGGGCCCTTGAGTTCACCGTGGCATCTGACCAGACTTCAGACGCGAACCGTACTAACTCGGACATCCTTGCTGGTAAATCTACTATTGTAGATAATGCTACCGGTGAAGTGGATATGGATTTCTATCACATGATGTCTGATGTGCGCTTTAGCTGGACCCGTTCGGATGCCAATGCCAATGAGTATGTAAACGCTTTGTTCGGTACAACGGCGGTCATTAATCTTGACGCCCTTACATCTGTACAGAAGTCCGGACAAAATCCGGGTACCGGTATCAGAATGAACATCAAGAATGCGTACAACGCTACTACCGGTTCTACCGAGTTCCAGGCTTTCGTGCCTCCTGTTGCCATTTCTGACGGACAGGACTTGTTTGTGCCTTATGATGCCGGCAACAAACCGTTGGCGGCTATTAAGGCTAAATTGAGCGGTACAACCCAGACTTTGGAAAGAGGAAAGACTTATGACTTGGCCGGTGATATGTACACGATTACAGCCGATGTACGCCGTAACGGTGATTTGGCCAACGCTAATTGCGACTCTTACGACGGATGTGTTATCACTACCGACGGTGGTGATGCGGGCACGCTGAAGAAATTTGTCGGTCGTTATTTGAGTGGTCGCGAATGCCAGGTAGGAGCTGAGATGGGTAAAGGCCTGCCGTTGGGTACTCAGTTTATCGGATGGTTTGAATATGACGCAAAGGCTAATACATGGACTAAAATTGAAGGTGCAGGTGAGACATATAAGTTTACCGTAAACAAGAACCGCCGCATTCAGGCACGTTATGAAAACTATGTATATACTCCGTGGCAGATCACATGGAGCAGTCCTGTTGCTAATGGAGGTACTACACCGACTGTCAATATTGGCGCAACTGACGCTTCCAGCCGCAATATCTCTTTACGTGCCACACGTATCGTAACTTTGGATGGTGAGAACGTAACGGATCCTGCGCTGACAACTCGCGAGAATGATCGGATTACCCTGAAAGTTCAGGAAAGTGAATATGTTCCCACAGGCAACAAGGACCGTTTTAATGAACCTGCATGGGTATATACCGAAAGCAGCAAGACTATCAAGTCAACTCCTAACAGTGATGAAGTAAGTGGCGCTACCGTTGCCCGTAAGTTGGTTGCCCACGTGGTTATCGACGGACAGGATATGTATACTACTGAGAACGGTAAGGGTGCATTGGATAACCCGATTGATCACTCCAAGGTGGCCCAGGCAACTTATCTCTTGACTGTCAACCAGGCGAAGGGTACAGTTTCTTATGGTGACAAGGATGACAGCAAATGGTCTGTACTTATTGAAAACGCTGCAGCCATCAATTCGAAGATGGATGCCAAAGGTACTGTAAACGGTGCGGAAAAGGGTACATTCGATGCATATATCTATCGCCCGCGTAAGGTATCCGGTGTTGTAGTGGATATCGAAACGATTGCACAGGCTGATATCAAGTCTGCATTCAGCAGCAATGCGGATTCTCATTGGGGTATTTCCTCGGTGGCCAAGACACGTACGTTCCCGGCTGCCCAGTTCGGTCATGACTTTGCCAACAAGCAGGGTGCTGCATTCTCTGTAACGACCAAGAACAACAAGACTGAGAGCGAACGTTCACAGACAATCACTATCAGCAGTACGACATCCGGCACTGTCACCGGTAAGACTCCGGTCAAGCAGAATGCGGGTGTGAAGACAAACAAGACGTGGACCGATTATGTGATTACGCTTACCGGTAATCCGACAACTTTGCAAGTTATTGCATCTAGCGGGGCGGCTAATACATCTCAGATTACCACATCCGCGACTCGTGACATGAATTATGATTGGAATAACATTACCGCTGATAAGGGTACAGATAAGCAGACAGGTTCGCCTACATTGTCTATCACTCAGGGTAGCAACTTCGCTACAATCAATGGTTCTACTTCCGGTAGTCGCGTGTCTGTGCAGAAGAACTATGATGCATCAACTTTGGGTACACCGACTTCTGATCGTAATGTAGTTGTGACTGCGACCATGCCTAATACAGAGAATGGCCATTCGGCATCTACGAAGACTGTGACGATTACCCAGAAAGGTGGTACTGTTACTGAAGAGCGTGGAAACGGTTCCGGACAGGCAATCTCAACCAAGAACACAATCGGGGCAGACGGTGGTTCTACCGGATATAATATAACTAACCCGAAACGTACAGTTACGGTGAAATTGGATGGATCAACTGTTCTGGATACTTATACGGAGACTGGTGTACTGACAAGCGTGATGTCTTCTAGCGGTATGTTCACTTCCAATACTTCATCTGTAAGTGCCGGTGCCAACAAGGGTAAAGAGACAGACGATTATACAAACTGGACACCCGGTTCTGTAACTATCAGTGGTGGTACTATCCCTGTAGGTGGAGGTAGCAGTTCTGTATCCATCACGGTTCCGTCACGTACCAAGACGCATAGATATGACACTTCTACACGTACCGCTACTCTGACGGGTACATGGACATTCTCTAACTCTACAGGTGGCTCGGATGGTGATGGTGTAACCGTAACTGCTACTTGTACAGTAAGTCAAAATGGTTCAACTGCAACCATTAATACTGAGAAACAGTATTATAGCATAAAGAGTGTTACAGCGAGTGGTGCAGCTTCATACTCTGGAGGCACAAGCTCAAGTGGTACTGTCTCATTTGGAGATAACCATGGAACTCCTGTAGATAGGTCTGCTAGCTGGTCTGGCGGTTCTGTTTCTTTGAGTAATAGTTCTTTTGGACGTACTGGTGGTACAGCGTCTATCTCATATGACAGCCCTTCACGTTCAACATGGAAGGAATATAATTCTTCTTCACGTTCAACGACTGTTACAGCTACGTTCTCTTATTCCGGAGAATCGGACAAGACTGCATCGGATAACATTTCACAGTCAGGTTCAACAGCTGAAGTATCCGGTTCAAGAGACACTGAATATGCAGGGGCTCCGACTCTTTCAACGACAGCTAGTTGGGCAAGTGTGAGTGGATCTACTTTGACTGTTAGGGACGGTACAAGTACATATAAAGACTATTGGATTGGAAACGGCTCGCTGAGTATTTCGGGAAGCCCGATTGCAGCTAAGGGAGGTACTGCTACAGCTTCTCCTACCAAGCCGAATTGCGGTTGGACTGAATATTATAATTCAGTTAACAGAAACAGTTCTGTAAGTGCATCTTGGACAGAAGGTAATATTACCAGATCTGCATCGTATTCACAAACAGCAAATAGCAGTTCGACAGGTATAACAGGTTCGGGAACAGCTACAACCGGTAATGTTTCATGGCCTAGCTGGTGTCCGGGTGGTAGAGCCGGTGAGAATACTGGTAGCTCACGTTCAGGTCCTGTTTCTGTTACGTTTACTTATGAAGGAGAGTCTTCTTCAGCAACAGCTACAGTAAGTCAAAGTGGAGCATCTATCACTTATGGTAACTATAGGATTACTGTTAGTCCGACGTCGATGACTTGGAATGGAGATAAAGTAAATAAGCAATCATATACTGTAACTGGTTATCGTACTAAGTATGTTAATGGTGTAAGTAAGGGAGAAGAGATATGTACTGTGTCTGATATAAGTGTTTCTTGTACAGGTGATTTCTCTGGTAATTCCAGCTCTATATGGCCAGATGGTACCAATGAGGATTCTTCTGATAAGACTGGTACGGCAACAGTTACTGCAACTCCTTCTGGAGGTACATCCTGTACTGCAACTATCAGTTTGAAACAACTGGTTCGAGACTGGACTGTAACGGATTGATATTATTTTCTATCGGAGAGGAATTTCCTCTCCGATAATTACTAACTATTGTAAAATAGAACAGAAAAACTTAAGTAATTATGAATACACGGGTAAAATCAATTGTATTATTTATCGTATGTATGGTATTTAGTTTTAATACCAAATTATTTGCATGGGAGGATATTAGTAAAGTTGTAATTGACTATGAAAATTGGGTTGATATTTCAGTTACAATTCGGGATCAGCATTATGGACCAGTTGTGGTGAGTGGTCAGACTAAAGTTTTTGGGGCTTCATTTACTAATGGTACTGGTGCAAGCAAAATCTGTGATTTTCGTTATGCCGCTTTTAAAGAAGGAAAAATTGTTCAAATATACGATGGTACAGGTGAAGTGATGCTAGAGAATGGAGCTATGCATGACATTAAAGTTTCTTGCTACATTAATCTGCCTGAAGGAGATTATATATTTTTCCCTATTGTACGATTTAAAGGAGAGACAAATTGGAATATGATGCGACATATGTCATCAATTGAAAAGAACGGCTATTGGAAACTCCATGTTTATGAGAACTATCCTGCACCATCTTCTGAGTATATGAATTTCCCGGATGCTAATGGAAAGGGAGATAGTGAGTATAGTGTGTATAATTACTATAAGAATGAGAAGTTCAGTGTACAAATGAAATTAGTAAACAAGTCTTCTTCTCCAATGAATGGGAAAATCAAGATTATGTGGGAACGTAACTTGGCTAAGTTTTGGCGTGGAATGAAATATAGTGCTGGTGATGTTACCACGGAATGGAGCATTTGCGCTAGTAACTTGGCTCACATAGGATTGACAAAAGCTGAAAATGGTGGTATCCCTATTACTATTTCTGCAAATAGTAAGTTGGATGTTATGATAGAGGATTGTTTTCTGAGTGATTATTTTGATATTCAACAGCGTTGGACTCCTTATATGGTCGCATACTTTTTACCGGATGGTAAGGAGGATATCGAATCCAATTGGCTTATTGTGAATGATAATGCAGATTTCTGCTTTGACTCAAATAAGGTTTTGGTTACTGAAGGTTGGGACCATGCGTTGAATTATCTTCCTGTTATGACTTTTAATGAAGATGTTACAGGACTGGAAACTATTGAAGTCGATAAGATTGGATTGAAATTTGATAAATCCAGTGGTTTGGTTTCTTTAAGCAATGTTGCTGAATCATCTTTTGTGAGAGTGGTTGATATTAATGGGCGATTGGTTCAAACAAATTCCATAGAAGGAAGTAAGTCATTTAGTTTTAACTTGAAACCTGGTAGTGGACTGAATATTGTTAGTTTGTACAATTATGATGGGAAACTGGTTAAGTCCTTTAAGATCATCAGATAATTAGTATGATATGTTGATTTTCATAAAGTTAGGATTGTTTTTGTTTTTCTAAAAGCTAAAGAAGGTGTGCTTTTTGACACACCTTCTTGAAAAATTGGTTTATCTTGCATACCGCAATATACGGAAGAAATGGACTATGCCACTGGCCAATTGGGCTACAATCTCGCAACAACTGGCTATAAAGTTTGGAGAGCGATTTAAATTATTGTAATTTTACACTCGTCGGGACGGGTGGTCCTGACCCTTGGCGCTGGCCGATCCCCGACCGATGAGTTTTTAATAAAAACAATGCGTGACACAGTTTATTTTACGCCCACACATTTGATGGTTGGACTCTTACTTTCGGTTCTGGTACCTTTGGAAACTCTTCTTCTGCTAGTACAACTTTCATCCCACTTCCGACTGAAACGATTTAAAAATTAGTTTGTTTATAATAATATTGTTTTTGATTACACCACAAAATTAGTAATCCAAACTAATCATTATCAGGGTACCCAATAACGTATATATATCACTGATAATACGCAAAGTATGTATAAAATTGCACATGATAGATCAGGACATATCAATAGAAATAAAATTAACCAACAAAATTAATTGGCTAATACTGCTGATATTGAATGGGGAATCCCGATAAAGAGGACGGTCCGCTTAATTGGATAGTATACTCAACATCTCCATATAAGTTAGGTATGTCCTTATCATGCGTAACGTTGCAATAATACCCACCTTCTCTAATATAAGCATTGCCAGACGCATATAACTCTTGATGATGTTGACCATCGAATGTATTATATTCAGCGGTAATTGAATATGTCATATACAAGGTAGAAGGAAGACCCTCGTCCATACTCGGGTCAGAACGGGTAGCATAAATAGTGAATTCAAGACCACCAGCGGTCCATATTGTACCAACGGAGTAGGAAACAATATAATAGCCATCATCTTTTTTCTTAAAATTTGCCGTCACCGTACAATTGGACTTTGGGAAAAAAGTAGTAGATGAAGATGTTGAATTGGCAAAGCTTCCAGATCCTGTACTTAAGGTCCACTTGTCAAAAGTATAACCAGATGATGGTTGAGCCGAGATATTTACTGAACTTCCTTTTTCTACAGTCCCTCCACCACTAGCAGTTCCACCAGTACCAGCTTTTACAGTCACTGAATAATCCGGTAAAGTCGCACTTACCTTCCAGTCTCCATGAATATCATCAATATTAGCCCAGGCGTAGCCATTTTTCTCATATGTACTACTAATAGTTCCAGAACCTCTAAGCCTAGTTCCTGAAATCGTAGCACCTGATTTCGCCTTTACTTTAACATATTCACCTGTTTTATAAGTATTACATCCTTCAAGAATGTCAGTTGATCCTTTAGTAGTAACATCTTCCAAAACTGTGAACGTTTGTTCATTATCATCTGTTGCAGAAGGATCCGCAACATCATCATTTTGGCAGGAATAAAGCCCAACAGAGAAGGCCGCCAAAATTCCAAAAATAAAATACTTTAATTCTTTCATGTTGTTTTGGTTTTAATAATTAAACAATTCATTATCTTGCTGTAACAAATATAAATATTATAAGCTAACAACAATAAACCGAACAATTTGAAATAACTATATATAACATAAAACGCATATTGTTTAATAATTGTTTACACATATAAAATGCTCAAAACAATAGGGCCAAATACTAGCAAATCACCATCAGCAAACAACCGGATAGTCATATCCGTGTGTTTAGGGAATGTAGATACCAGTACTTGCTTTTCAGCATAGCCGGCTGTTACAGATTGTTTTTCTGCAACAGCAGAACAGTCAATTTCCTCCCAATTACCTCTAAGAAAAATATCTTCCCAATTTTCCTCTGCCTTGAAAGAATTTAAAGTGATAAACATGATAATCAATGTGATTCGACTGTACTGTGACAGCTAAATTTAAGGCTGCTGCACCGGCAAAGAAGAAGGTTTACTTAAGATGTTAACTGAGACCGGGTTCTGATGTTAACCCAGCATCAGGAAATGGAACATACCATGGTAGAGTCTGGTTGAGCTATGACGGTTCATTGGAAGGAGAAGCTAATATCCTTACCAGTCTAGCAACTATAGTTGTGCAAATTGGTAATATTTCACACAATGGTTTGGTAACCTTGAACTAATTATTACACAAATACAGAACTCACTTTCTCTATAACTAAAGGTGATAGCAGCTATTATGGTTTAACTACAAGCAATTGTAGTGGTATGATTAGTGTATATTCTGTTTCTTTGGGAATGTCAGATCGATATAAATTTGACATTGTTTACTAATTAAGTTATTGTAGTTAGATAATAAGGCCGTATCAAGATCTATGTGAATATTGATACGGCTTAATATTTTAAACACAATATATTAACAAATTACAATCTGCCATCACCACCTGATGAAACATTTATCACTTTAGGATCGTTCCAGTTACCGTTCTTTTTATAAGAAGCATGCGCTGTTACCGTATAAGACCCCAGTTACAAATCACTTTCAACTGTTCCCATACCTCCAATACTTTCACCGCTTCTCATACTTGGCCCTATAATTTGATAATTATCAATTCGAACATCTTCAGTACCAGCGACTGTACACATTATACTTATAAATATAGAACACTTTGTCTTTGGCATCGCAGCAAAGTTTGCAGTCACAGTACAGTCGGCAGAATTGTTGTTGATTGGTAGCATATAATCAGATGGAACTAGATATTTGCATTTTTTAAGTGCAAATATTTGCTCATATTGCATTTTTAAAGTGCAGATTTGCTATATTTGTAGAAACAAATGGATGTAATATGGAACAACTTACCAAAATACACAAAAAATTAGTCAAAGAAACTGAACTTAGTTTTTTTAGATACCTTTATCACGAAATAGATTGGGGCAATAGGATTGTAGGGATTCGTGGCCCTAGAGGGGTTGGGAAAACTACACTAATGTTACAGCACATCAAAAATGACCTGAACATCAATGATGTCCTATATATCAATGCCGATGATATTTATTTCAGTGAACACAGGATTTTAGATTTGGCAGAAAGACTGGTTCAAAGAGGAATTCAATATTTATTTATTGATGAAATTCATAAATACAAGGATTGGTCTAAAGAACTTAAATTAATATATGACTATTATAGTGAATTAAAGATCGTATTTTCAGGTTCTTCTATTTTAGATATAAATAAAGGTATTTCCGACTTAAGCCGTCGCGTTGTTCTGTACGATTTGTATGGTTTGTCTTTTCGGGAATACTTGGCATTGTTTCATCAGATCACTAGTCCCATTTATAGTTTGGATGAAATAATTCAAGGATTACCAGAAGAGTTTGAAATAAAGACTCCTTTATTATACTTTGAAGATTATTTAAAGCATGGTTATTATCCATTTTCCAAGGAAAGAGGATTCGATGAAAAATTACGCCAAATCATCAATCTAACATTGGAGAATGATATACCTTCTTTTGCCAACCTGCCTGCTTCTACTGGTAGAAGGCTGAAAAAGTTACTAATGGTTATTTCAAAAAGCGTTCCTTTCAAGCCCAATATGAGTAAACTGGCTGAATTGATAGATGCGAATAGAAATATGATGCCTGATTACTTTCAATACATTGAAGACGCAGGAATGATTACTCAATTAAGAGATAACACAGGAGGTGTAAGAGGATTAGGAAAAATTGAAAAAGTGTATCTTGATAATGCAAACTTGATATACTCACTTGCAGAAGGAGAACCTAATATAGGAAATATACGAGAAACATTCTTCATAAACCAAACAAGAGTAAGAAATGTGGTGACATCATCCGATATTTCTGACTTTCAAATCGATGGAAGAACTTTTGAAATTGGAGGCAAATCTAAAGGCATGAAGCAGATAAAGGAGGCCAATGAAGGATACATTGTTAAGGACCAAATTGAGTATTCTTCTGGCAATATTTTGCCATTATGGTGGTTTGGTTTGAATTATTGATGTTTCGTTCGTCCCTCGACTGGTACTGTGACGGCCAAGTTTAAGACCGCTGCACCGGCGAAGAAGAAGGTTTACCTGAGATATGAATTGTAACCCGACTCTAATGTTAATGGAACAACTGGAAATGGAACATATTACGGTAGAGTCTGGCTGAGTTATGATGGCTCATTGGGAGGAGGTTTACTAATTGAGTAATTGCTGTTAGATAATAAGGCCGTATCAAGCTCTATTGTGAGTATCGATACGGCCCAATATTTTTTAATACAACAGATTAATAAATTATAATCTACCATCACCGCCTGATGAACTATCACCTATCGTAACATTACAAACTGCGATGTGTTAGTGTCTATGCAAAATCATATATAATCCACTACAATAGGTCTTTCATAGGGTTTAGTGTTATTTCTAATCACCAATTTCCTACATATACATTAGTAGGTTTAGTAGGTAGTTGATATACAGTAGATTTCGCTGATGATTGTCCAGCAGGAATAGTAACACTACCTTCAATGTGCCTTTCTGAACCAGATACTGTATAGTACACCTCTCTTCTTATTTCTTTAGCAGTAGTTAAAGTGATATTAGAACTTGCCGAAAGATATATATTATTTCATCTACACCTGCCGTAACAGTTATTACAGGTTCTATTGGTGCATTTTCTTTAAATTTGGCTGTCACAGTACAGACGGGACGAAGGAAATATTAATTACATATCAAGCATAGAAAGATTACCCAATGTTAGGGTACATTTCTTTAGTTCTTTTTGCTTTGTCAATAAATGATCTACCTTTTCTTTTAGAACTCCTTCTTTATATCGTTCAGGATTTCTTTTGACTTCAAATATATCTACTCTTGTATTGTCAGCGGATACTGCTATAATATCAATTTCACACTGATTCTCTGTGTTTTTTGGATTCCACCAATTTCCAATATAGCGATACTCCATACTTTCAATCATCTTTTGGCGAAAGTATCTTTCAAGAATATCACCTGTATAGGTAGTATAATCATCAGAGATGATTTTTTTCAACAGTTTCCAGTTCCCCATTTCTACGATAGACCTGTTCTTATGAATATATTTGAACCAAAACCGGAGAAAATTATCTGATATCTCGTACTTAATATTTTTCCCTCCTTCAGATGCTCCGTAAGGCCTGATCTTTGCAATCAATGAATAATCTTCTACAAGACGTTTAAGAAATCCCCCAATGCTTATTCCTCCTAATGCTCCCTCAATATTTGCCTGCGTGTTTATACCTGTAGAAATGCAACCAAGTATCGAGAAATACGTTCCATAATCTTTACCAAATTCCTCTATCAAGATATTCTTTCCTTCACTGACAAACAAAGAATTATCTCTTATCATATAAGAAATCATTGAATCTTTATCTGTGACTAAATTGTCCATAAATAGTTCTATATATTTAGGGACTCCACCTGTATATGTATATAAAGCAAGTAAATCTTCATTAGAATAGTCTGGTTTGTAATCTTTAATGATTTCCTTAATTGTATCAGTCCTAAACGGATTCAATTTTATAAGAGCGTCACGACGTCCAAACAATGGTTCTTTTCGGTCCTCGAAAATCTTGTTCATCATGCGATACGCAGAACCGCAGACAACAAAATTCACATTGGTCTCCTGTCTATACCGATCCCATACATCCTGAATATGACTAAATATGGCACTATTTACATAATAGAAATCTTGAAATTCATCAATTACAAGGTTAAACCGCTGCTTCTTGGCTACTTCCATCAGTATCGTAAATAAGTTCCTAAATGAGGAAACTTCATCAGGTATGAAAATATCTAGTACCCTTCTGATTTCATCAGAGAAACGTTTTACAAGAATTGATTCATTATCTCTTGATACAAACAAATATATAGTCGTTTGTCTCATAAAAGCTTGGCGAATTAGGCTTGTTTTACCTATTCGTCTTCTTCCCGTGACTACCGTTAATCTCGAATGATTTACATCAGAAAGATTTTTAATCCTTTGCAATTCAGCTATTTCTTCAGTCCTATCGTAAAATTTCATCGCATATTCATTTATCGTAATGCCGGTTACAGTAACCGACATTACAAAAATAGCTATTTATTTTGATAGGACAAAGGTAGCAATAATCGGCGAGATATGGAAAGGTAGATCAAAGTTATTGAGAAATAGGCATTTTGAGAAAGTTGCTTCTGTAATCAGATGACGGGATAAGTCAGGTCTGAACCAAGTTAAGACTTCGCTACGTTACCGATTCGTTACCCTGCATAATTGGTGGTATCGGAGTTTAGGAATAATACCGAAATACACTATAAACAGTGAGTTACTAACAATTCACGCAACTATTTCGGTAACGGATGATAATTGCGCTGTACCTCTGCGATTTGCGTATCGACGAAAGACCCTTCACCGAGTAAATTTGAAACCAAAAAAGTTCAGAAAGATGAAGAGTACATTTTCAGTTATTTTCTACCTCAAACGGCAGGTAGTGAAGAAAGACGGGACAGTTTCCGTCATGGGTCGTATCACGGTGGACGGAAGCCAGACACAATTCAGTTGCAAGCTGACCGTCGATCCGAAGTTGTGGGACACCAAAGGTGGGCGTGTCACTGGCAGAAGCACGGCGGCACTCGAAGCGAACCGCCTGCTTGTTGATGCGCACACGCATTAACAAGCACTATCAGGAAATCATGGAGCGTGACAACTATGTCACGGCGGAAAAGGTCAAGAACGCCTTTCTCGGACTGGAACACCGCTGCCACACACTGATGCAGGTGTTCAATAAGCACAACGAGGACTACGAGAAACAGGTGGCGGCAGGCATGAAAGCCAAGGGCACGCTTGCCAAGTACAAGACCGTTTACAAGCACCTGCAAGAGTTCCTCAATATCCGCTACCATGTGAAGGACATCACCATGAAGGAGCTTACCCCGGCATTTATCTCCGACTTCGAGATGTTCCTCCGCACGGACAAGCATTGCTGTACGAATACTTTATTATATGTAAAGTATCAATAGATACGCTACATTTTTTCTTTTCGTAGGCAAATCTTAATCTGTATCTTCGTAGCATGAAAGAAGATATACGGAAAATACGGATGCGCCAAAAATGGCTTGAACTATACGCCGAAACGGGTTCTGTGACAAAAACTGCCCTTCGGTGCGGGATTGCTCGTTCCACGTTATACCGTTGGATAAATCGCGAGAAAGAACAAGGCAAGTCGGAATTGTCCGATAAGTCTAAACGTCCATCAAGACTTGCCAATATGAAGATAACACCTGAAATTGAAACCATTATCCTTAATCTGCGTAAGACGAGAAGCGCAACGGATTGCCAACTATCTGCTTAGAAAGAGAATAAAGCTCTCAGCCATGACGGTGTGGCGTGTGTTGAAAAAGCATCAGGTCAAAGCTGTTGTGAAACAGCGTAAAAAGTCAGACTATATCCGATATAGTAAAGAAATTCCTGGGGAAAGGGTTCAGCTGGATGTAATGAAAGTACGAAACGGAGCATACCAGTTCACGGCCATAGATGATTGTACCCGTTTGAGAACCATTCGTATATATCCCAATAAAAAAGCGGAAAGTACAATTCATTTTTTAGGAGAGATACTGAACACCTTTCCTTTTCCCGTTCAGCGGATACAAACTGATTGGGGAACAGAATTTTTCAATTATGACTTCCAATATGAACTGCATGACCATTTTATCAAATTCAGACCAATCAAACCAAGGACTCCGCATCTGAATGGCAAAGTCGAAAGGTCTCAGCAGACCGATAAGACAGAGTTTTGGAATCTTATAGATTTGTCGGACAAGACACTTGATTTGAATATGATGGCTATGGAATGGCAGGAGTTCTACAATAAGAAACGACCACATTCTTCACTGAACGGCAAGACTCCGATGCAAAAATTCAAGTCTGTCGAGCACCTTGTTCCGATCCAGCCCGATGTGAGTGAAAAATTCTGGGAGTCAAACGAAGAAATTCTTCCACGTAATTACAAGTATCTTAAATTCATAAAACATCGAAATAAGAAAACTGTTATTCGATAATCCATGGAGAATCAAAATATATCGCAGATTATTTTACGTTTTTAAACTCATCGGTCGGGGAACGGCCAGCGCCAAGGGGCGAGACCACCCGTCCCGACGAGCGTAAAAATCCAGTAAGCTAATGTAGCGAATCTGTTGTTATAGCACAACTTAGGATATTAGCGGGATTCTTCTATGCTGTTGATTTCCTTCTGTAGTTCGTACACTTTCTTCTTCAGTTCTGTATTATCCATCATGTACGTGGCTAAATTTTCGCTCATATCGAAAAGCTTTGCCTTTAATTTGGTGTTCTCGTTTTCTGAATTTTCTAGTTCTGTTTTTAAAGCTATATTTTCCTTTACTAGACTTTCGTTTTTTTCGGTTAGCTCTTTGTCAGTCCCGAGTCCGTCAATGAAACGGACCAAATTTCCTATGACTGGAGCAGTTTCTATTCCTCTTGAAATTGGTTCAAGAATTGCGTAAAGCTTTTGGCATAATTCCGATTGCTGAATTTTGTCCATTATGCTGTCATAGTCCCTCGATGTTCCAAATATTAGATCATAAGCTTCTTTATTTACTTTCTCTAATTTCTTTGCAAATATTGCAGAAACTTTAAATTGTCCGTTTCTTAAATTTAAAATATATTGCTTTGATACTTCTATTTCCTCTGCAAGTTGTGAAGCGTTTACTCCAGCAAACAGCATGTATTGTTTTAATAATTCTTTATCTTCCATTGCTATTGGTGTTTTGGTTTATGCAAAGATGCTGATTATTATACATATACCAAAGAATTTGATGGTTGAATACTCAAAAATGTAGCTGAATATGTTTACTTTTTCTTTTATGTGGTATATAGAGTAAAACTAGGCAGCAAGCATATTTCTGGCGCGTACCGGCCATACCCAAGAAGATATTCGGCAATATGTTGAGACGGCTTTCGGACATAATCTACATCGGACCTGTGATTGAATACCCCCTACCTATTCTTTTAAGGGCAGTTGCCAAGAGACTGTACCGGAGTCGATAATAGCCTTTATGACAGTAATAGCTTTGAGGAAACCATTCGGCTGGTGGTTTCTTTGGGTGGGGATGTGGATACGATGGGTGTTATCGCAGGCGCTATTACTGAAGCATTTTATAGGGATGCTCCGGAATATATCGTTGAACAGGTTCTTCGATGGTTACCGGATGAATTTGCGGATGTATTAGGAAGATTCTATGATAGATTTGTCCGACAATGAAGTGTAGTATACTTTCAGCTTAATGATTCTGATTGTTAAAGTTTGATTTGATTTCTTATCCTACTATCTCAATATTTTATTCATATTATTGGATTTTGTACCTTTGACATAAGATAGATGATGGATTAATGAGAGATAATATATTTACATACGAAGGACCAAGGGGTGAACTGGTGGAGATTTTCTATAATCTTCTTCTCTCCGGAAAAGTAGTATCTTATGAGGATGTTCTTATAGGCTATGATGGGGGAAAGTTGTCTTCTCCAAATGTGACTGGACATGACCTCTACAAAACCCTTAAACATGTCGTGCCTGAAGTGGTTGATACATTGCAAAAGTACGGATATGATGTATTGCCAGTCCAAAAGGGGCGTACGACAGGGTATCAGTACGTTGGTGCAGATACAGACCCTTTAGGAAATATACGCTTAAAGGCTTTGCTTGTTGATAGATATGAGATTCTTTCTTCTTGCATAAAATGTAAATCTCCGGTAAGAATCTGCTATAAACCGTTTAATCGTCGAGAAATGGAGATAATTTTTCATCCCCATTTGCTTAAGGAATTTAATGGGCGATTATTTGTTTTAGGTGTGTCCGAAAAATTGGGAAAGGAACCAATGCGTAAATTCGTATTGGCACTTGACCGAATCGTAGGGGAAATACGTTCTGCTCGGTCTTTATATCCTTATGTTCCTTCTTTGCCTGGCGAATATTCGTATTTGGCAAATATTGTAGGTATAAGTCTTGAAGTCGGTGGTGAACTTTGCACTGTTAGGTTAAGAGCGTTTGATGCATATACATTCGGGCGTTTGGTGACTAAGCCTATCCATAATTCACAAAAGACAATCTCTAACCCTGATCCAATAAATGGTATCGAGTATGGAGATGTTGAAATTAGAGTGATTCCTAACGAGGAGTTGGTAGGCCAAATCTTGAGTTATGGAAGTAATGTTGTTGTTCTGTCTCCTGAAAATGTAAAATCAAGGGTCTCGGATGAACTGAATAAGGCTTTGGACATGTATTCAAATGGTTCATGTGATCAAGAACCAATGATTTTGCGAGAATGTTGATGTGGTAAAGGATAAAGTATCTATCTTTGCTCAGTTAAAGAGGTTATCGTTTAAGCATTTTTTTATATAGAATGGATTTGTTCAACAGAAATATGAAGAAAGAAGCTCTTTCTAAATTGGAAAGAGCTCAAAGAGAGTATGAGGAAGCCGGACGCGCTACTAATAATGCAGCTCAACTTCTATATGAGACAAGAAAAATAGCTGTGAGAGCGATAGAAACTACTGTCGAAAAGCTTAAGAATGCGAGTGATTTTAGCTTTGAACATATGAAATCAATCGCTGATGCTAAGTCTTCCATAAGATTGTTCACTGAAGCAACTCTGAATGAGGAAAAGGTGAAGAACTCTATTAACGATCCTACAGGCAAATATTTGGGGACGGCAGTGGCGGGGAGTACTGTAGGTGCTGCTGTTGCAGCATTTGGTCCTACTGCTGCTATGGCTATTGCAACTACGTTTGGTACAGCTGCTACAGGTACTGCTATATCCAGTTTGTCAGGAATTGCTGCAACAAATGCTGCATTGGCTTGGTTGGGAGGCGGTGCATTGGCAGCTGGCGGTGGAGGTATGGCAGCTGGCAGTGCTATATTGGCATTGGCTGGACCTATAGGTCTGACTATTGGTGGGGCCGCTGCAGGTTTCGCAGCATTGACTGCATCTAAGAAGAATAGGGAGATTGCTTTTGAAGCCAATAAGCTGGTTTTGGAAATGGACTCTAAAAAGAGGAGATTGAGCTTTGTTAAGGATTCTATTTTGAATGTGAGGGATAGGATTGTGGAGAAGGTATCAGAATTGTCTATCTTGATCAGAAACGTTGGAAAATCGGGGACCGGAAAGCCGGATTATAATCTTATTGTTTTTACGATTGTTACTCTTTGTCGATTTATCAATCAAACATTTTCCGTATGATACCTAAAGAGGATGGTTCGTGGAGTTTTTTAGCAGATTATTTTGAGAACGATAAATCCATCGTCGGATTACTTAATATTGCCTTAGGCACTAACGAAAAGGGGAGATTACGTGATAATGATTATGGAACTCTTCTTAACGATATAACTTCGTTGCTTCCGAGAAATATTGAGAAGGTCAGTTATTGGGACTTCATACACTATGTTGCTCCTGATAATTATGATATGAATGAAACTGAGTTGGAAGAAGCATTCTTGAACCATATTTGGTTTAATATCCTCAGTCTTTCTGGCGCAAATAAATTATTCTCCAGCGAAATAAGAAATTCATCGCTCCCTTCCGTTTGTATACCCTATTTGATTTTATTGTCGATGGGGATAAGCGTGGATTGGTTTCTCTATGGAGGTACTTCCCTATATTGGTTTGTTGATGATGTGAATACCTTGGGTGAGCTTAAAACACACTTGATGGATGGGTGTCAGAAGTGGAGAAAGAAGTGGCGTGTCAATATTAAGAGTTTAAAAGCGCTTTTTCTATGGCCTATGCAGAAGAAGCCCAGCCAATTGTACACATTTGTCACGTTGCTTATTATTCTTCGTCGTGAATGGCAATGGAGCTCGCAAGATAGTTTATACATTAAGTTGAAAGCTCATTCTTTGTACAAAAAACTCAGTTCCGAGTCTGTAAAACTATCTATATTAAGTGGCATCTATAATCAATACGAATATGCCGATCATGAAATAAAGGATGTTCTTCAAAAAGAAGTGAAACCTGTTGATTTACACCCTTTAATAGCGGCACGTTTGATTGAGAATGAGGCGTATCCTGTCTTATTGGTGGAGGATAGTAGCGATTCAAACGGAGTACGACAAAAGAATTTCATAAGTTTTGAGGAAACATTTGGATCTCGAATAAAAGGTAGTAGGTTGTTGATCCATTATGTGTTTCCTTTTACCGCAATCAGGGAGGATGATGTATTTTGTCCTCATATTATAACACACGATAATCAAGTCTTCTATTCTTATCAAAGTTTGGTGGACAGCATTTATTTATCCCTGAAGTTAGGAGAAAAATTCAGGGAGCAATACCGGTTACCAAGGGAAGGAGAGTTGTTCGATTATATACAGATTGAACTTATGCGGAATCAATCTGGAAATTATGATGACTCTTATGTGAATGCGTTCCGGAACAGCTTGAAACTTACCGGTGACTTTTTGATTGTAAAGAGTGAGGAAGATCATTTAAAGGATCAGATTCTTAAAGATGCTTTCTCTGATTTTCGTCATGACTTGAAGGTGATAATGATAGATACAGATATAGTCAATCTGAAGAAAGTCTTGTCATCATCCTTGAAATGCCAGAAGGCTGTTAAGAATCTGAGCGACCTGACTGAGAGATTGCTTTTGTCTTCTGATTTGTCAGGTAATAATGCTGATTTCCAGGAGTTACGGAGTTCCCTTAAAATGATGGATAATGATGATTCGTTTGTGAGTCCAGACTTTGAAGATATAGGATACATTATTCGATCAATGAGAGATAAGGTCGAAGATTATGTTTATGAACCATTCCCCGATTTTGTCGAACAAATGAGGGATGATTTGCATAGGCTTCGTTCATTTATGGTTGACTATCTGGATAACTGTTTGACTAAATGTTCTCAAATAGCGAATTATATAGAGGATTCTTATGATGAACTGAACAGTTATATTAAAATGGCAGGGCGGCAGCCATCACCGGATGAATTTAGTAACATAAAATTGAAGGATTTTCTTGTGCGTTATGTCCGGCATGCTTCTATGCTCACTCGGGCCTTCTCGTTGACTACTGACTTTACCTCGTTGGGTGATGATTGTATAGTTAGGTACAATATGGCTACGCTTAGAATTATTCTAAATTCTATATTAGACAATGCAGCCGTACACGGGTTCAAGAATTTTACCTCCGGAACTCCTATTGTTCACTTTGAGACCGAGGACATAAAAGAACATGTCCTTTTGAAGATTTGTAATAATGGGACTCCCATTGATATTACCGACCGGAATTTCCGGACACGGGGTGTGTTTTCGGGTGTCACAGGTCATACGGGTATCGGGGGATATCAGATTAGTAAGTATGCCGAACTCCAGGGAGGATTTGTCCGGATACCTACGGAAAGGAAGTGGAATACAGAAATTCATTTTTTCATAAAATTACGGTTCTCGGAGCAAAAAAGGTGAATTTCTGCGTTTTGAACTGAGCCATAACGCATTAAACAGAAAACCTCAGAAATAGTAACGATGGCAATTTAGCAAAGAAACGCAAGGTAATGAAATAGAATGGTTGCCAAGTCATTACCTGATTATGTAGTAAAGTTTTTCTTTGTGTCGTCACGTTTCACCGTTCTGCGTCAGTTTGCATATCAATGTATAACTCGCTGATAACTAATTTTGTAACAAAAAAAGATTAGATTATGCGAAGTACATTTAAGGTGCTGTTCTACGTGAACGGAAGCAAAGAGAAAAACGGTATTGTTCCTATTATGGGACGAGTGACAATCAACGGTTCTGTGGCTCAATTCAGTTGCAAGCAGAGCATCCACAAAGACCTATGGGATGCGAAAGGCAACCGAGCCAAAGGCAAGAGCAAAGAATCGAGAGACATCAATTTGGCTTTGGATAATATCAAGGCTCAAATCATCAAGCACTACCAACGAATTTCGGATAGAGAAGCATTTGTAACTGCCGAAATGGTACGCAACGCCTATCAAGGCTTCGGAACGGAGTATGAAACATTGCTCCGAGCATTTGACAAGGAGAACGAAGCCTTTGCCAAACGAGTTGGCAAGGATCGTTCTTTGAGTACATATCAAAAGTACCTCACCGTAAGGAAATATCTTGCCGAGTTTATCAAAGTACACTACAAACGTACCGATATTGCGATGAATGAACTAACAGAGGATTTTATCCGTGATTATTGCTTGTATCTGAGAAATGATGTTGGATTAGCTCAGTCATCAGTGTGGATATACTCCATACCATTGAAGCACATTGTAACCACTGCTCACTACAATGGCAAGATTGCACGCAACCCATTTGCCCAATATAAGGTTGACCCCGACCATAAGGAGAGAGGTTTTCTAACCGAAGATGAGTTGCAAGCCTTTACAACTATTGAATTGAACAATCCCGACTTGGAGTTGGCAAGGGACTTATTCGTATTCGGTTGTTGGACGGGAATATCATTCATTGACATTAAGAATTTGACAACGGAGAATATCACAATGTTGGGTGGTTCTCCTTGGATTGTATCAAAGCGACAAAAGACAGGCGTACCGTTCCAAATCAAGTTGATGGATATACCTATGCAGATTATCAAGCGATATGAGCCATACAGAATAAGTAACAATCTATTTAATATCGGTAGCCACGACACTATAAACAAACGCATAAAAGAAGTGGCTAAATTATGCGGTATCGAGAAGCGAACTTCGTTCCATCTGAGTAGGCACACATTCGCAGTGTTAGCCTTGAACTATGGAATGCCAATAGAGAGTGTAAGCAAGATTCTCGGACATACGAATATTACCACAACACAGATTTATGCCAAAGTAACCAATACCAAGCTTGAACACGATATATCAATGTTTGAGGATAGAGTAAGCGGAAGATTTGCCATTTAATTATGTATAGGTATGAAACGAGCTATTGTAACAATTAGCGAAAACGGTAGAGTGAGTATCCCAAGCGTAATGTTTGGATGTCCGAAATGGAATTGGTGGAGTTGTTCGGGGTGATAGCCCCGACACTCCAATCCGCCATCAGAGCGATATACAAAAATGGAACGCTTAACTTGTCAACAACTCAACGATGCGATTTGGCTATTCCTAAAAGTTGGGCTACATTCTACAATCTTGAAGTAGTTATTTCCCTCGCGTTTAGGTTGAACACCAATGAAGCGAGTAGAATAAGAGAAAAGGTATTGGAAAGTTTGTATATGAGAAATAAGAGTGAAATTAATCTGTTTATAACATTAAAAAGTGAGAGGAATGACAAATATTACCAAGCAGAACAAAACAATCTGCAATGAACTTGCGATAATCATCAGAAATTGATTATATTTGCAATCGTATTGCAGAATATATGAAACAGCAAGATTATAGTATATCAGATTGGATTGATGAAAAGGTAATGAGAGGTTATTACACTTTCACTATTGAGGATGTTAAAAAGAACTTTCCTCAATTTGGTGATGCCTATGTAAGAACCTCTTTATATCGCCTAACTATAAAGAAGAAAATTATTTCTCCTTGGAAGGGGTTTTATGTTATCATGCCAATTGAATTTGCCCTAAAAGCAATTATACCACCTGTATTTTACATTGACGCATTAATGTCATTCTTGAACAAGAAGTATTATGTCAGTTTGCTTAATGCTGCATCTTTCTATGGAGCATCACATCAAAGGGCGCAAACCTTTTCTGTTATGACTGAGGCTCCTAAATTGAGAAATACAGTCAAAACAGGTACATCTATTCTTTTCTTCTCTAAGAAAAATATTCCTGAGAAGTATATAAGAAGCCATAAGGCTCAATCTGGTTATGTGAAAGTGGCATCTCCAGAATTGACAGCCATAGATTTAATAGAAAATGAAAAACACATCGGAGGTTTAAATAGGGTTTGTACTGTCCTAAACGAATTAGTCGATAGTATTGATTTTGACAAATTAAATAAAGATTTCTTCGACCTTGCACCGACCCCTATTTATCAAAGATTAGGATATATATTAGAATCCGTTCTAGAAAGAGAAGATCTTGCAGATATATTTAAATCCAAGTTCCCTCTTTCCTTAACAACGAGAAATGTTCCATTCAAAATTGGTAAATCAACAGAAGATTGTGAGATTGACAAGAAATGGAAAATAATTATTAACCAAGAAATAGAAATAGACGAATGATACCCGAATTTGCGATTAGAGAATGGAATGAAATTGTTCCCTGGACAGAATCAGAACAGGTAGAACAAGATTTGCTTATATGTAGAGCCTTAACTAAAATTTATAAAGATGAGTACTTGGCTTCTCATCTTGCATTTCGTGGTGGTACAGCTCTGCACAAGCTATATCTTTCGCCACAACCTCGTTATAGTGAGGATATTGACTTGGTTCAGATTAAAGCGGAACCTATTAAAGAAACATATGATCATATTAGAGAAGCATTATCTTTTCTTGGAGAACCAAAGGTGAAGCAGAAGAAAAACAATAACACTTTGATATTTAGGATGGAATCTGAAATACCTCCCGTTGTACCTATTCATTTGAAAGTGGAAATAAATTGCAAAGAGCATTTTAATGTATTACCTATGCAGGAAGTTCCATTTTCTGTTTCAAATAAATGGTATCAAGGAGAATGTAATGTTCTTACTTACCAACTAGACGAACTTGTAGGTACAAAACTTAGAGCACTATATCAGAGACGAAAAGGAAGAGACTTGTATGATTTATATAAAGCTTTGACAACCAAAGATCTTAATATTGATAATGTGCTGAAATGCTATCATCAATATATGGATTTCGTGGTTGATCATATTCCTACATATAAGGAGTTTATTATTAACATGGAAGACAAGATGCAAGATGAAGAGTTTTTGGGAGATACTCAACAATTGCTTCGTCCTGATGAAAACTTTAATCCTCAAGAGGGGTATGAGGTTGTTCGCTCTGTGTTAATAGATAGGCTGCAAAAATAAAATAATATTAATATGTAACATTCTAGATCGGATAACACGAAGATAATACAAATAATAAACAAGATGTGTGGTTTAGAGTTGAAAAATAAACAACAAAGATATGACTGAATCTGAAGTAAAAGAAAAGTTATCACATCTTCTAAGTCAAGAATACTTAGACTATAGTGCAATTCTATCTTTATCTAGTGAACTCATTAAGTTCGATAAAGATAATGTTCGCTTTTCTGTTGATGCAGGTGTAATTGATAGATTGGGAAGTGAACTTGTTGCCAAACAAGAAACAGCAGTTTCTGAATTAATTAAAAATGCATATGATGCTGATGCAACATATGTAAAATTGGAATTTAAGGATTCAAATGATTTAGGTGGAACATTAACGATATCAGACAATGGCATTGGTATGTCAAGGGATGAATTGATTAATGGCTTTATGCGTATATCTTCTACAACTAAAATTCACCATAAATTTTCACCAGTTTTTAATAGAAGTAGAGCCGGACAAAAAGGTATTGGACGTTTTGCTGTTCAAAGATTAGGAAAGAAGTTATGTATTAGAACACAATCTAAAGATAATCTGTCAATTGCATATGAATTGGAAATTGACTGGGATAGTTATATTAATGATGTAGATTTATTTTCTATAACTAATAAGATAAAAGAAATAGCACCAATGCCCCAGCCTGGAACAATTCTTATTATTGATAATTTAACCGACAAATGGAGCAAGGCCTCAATTAAAAGAATTTACAAGTATATATCAGAAATAATACAACCATTTTCTCTTTCAGAAGAATTGTCTAAGAAAGAGGAATTTAAAGTGTCTATATCAAAAATAGACAATGATATCTCTGAAGAAATACAAGAGAAACAACTAAATGTTTATAATTACGCAACCGCTATATTTGATGGGGAAATAGATGAAACTGGTATTGGTAAAATTCACATCTCAAGTGATAAACTTGACATAGATGAAGAATTCTGTATTGGTAATGATTCTAATAATATCAATATTCCTTTTGACAAACTTAGAGGAGTTAAATTTAGAGTGTATTATTTTATATACAAAACAAATTTAATTCCCAAGATGCATGAGACAGCTATTCAAAAATTAGCGTCTCAAGCTGGTGGTATTAAATTGTATCGTAATGGATTTAGGGTCTTGCCTTATGCAGAACCTGGAAACGATTGGTTGAAATTAGATGCATCTACACGCCGAAGAACTCTTTTGCCCGTGCATGCCAATATTAATTTCTTTGGATTCGTTGAAATAACAGATGAAAATAATTTATTTCAAGAGACTTCCAGTAGAGAAGGAATTATAGAGAATGAAGCATTTGTTCAATTACAGAACTTCATCTATAGATCGATATTAACAGCTGTTGTACGTATTGCAGAGATACGAAATATTAAAATCGTATCCAACCAAAAAAAATATGACAAAACTCATTATGAAAAAATTGAAATAACGATTAACAATATTGCTACAACTATAGAAGAACTAGACAAATTATGGGATGATGAAATAATTGGAGCTGTTAATACGAAAAAAGCTAAAAAGAAATTTAGTGAAGCAAAGGCTGAATTTTTGAGGTTAAAGAAATTACAGAAAGAAGAAAGGGAAAGAACCTTTCAAGAAAAATCCATGTTAAGGGTGCTTAGTAGTATTGGCTTAACAATTGGGCAATTTATACACGAGATTAAATACTATTTAGTAAATATAAAATCAGATATAAACTTTTTATCAGAGGAACTCAAAGGCAACAATATTGTACAGGAACGTTTGCTTACATTAGAACGAAATTTTTCAGAATTTCATACATACACATCATATTTTAATAATATAATGTCAAATAATGTAGTAAGAGAATTAACCCCTATTGAAATTCGAACAGTTGTTGATGAATTTATATCGTCAATTAGTGCAGATTGTCAAAAAAGTAATATAACCTTTTTGACTCCTCAATATAATGGCGTGCTATTATTTACTAGACCAATGCATTCTTCAGAATGGTCTTCAATATTATTTAATTTCTATACTAATTCTAAGAAAGCAATTTATAGGAAAGGGGAAAAAGGAATAATAGGTATTGAATGTGGAGTTTCTGAAAAAATGATATATCTAGAATTTTCAGATAATGGCATTGGAATTCCTGAAGAATATGAAGAACGAATTTTTGACGAGTTCTTTACTACCACTTCAGCGATGAATTATGAAGATATTGATTCTGTAAATGCAGTTCTAGGCACCGGACTAGGGTTAAAAATTGTAAAAGATATTGTTGAAAGTTATAAAGGGAGGATATTTGTAACTTCTCCAAAAAATCAATTCAATACATGTATAAGAGTTGAAATACCTATGTTGGACGATAAAGATTTTGAAAAATATGGCTTATAAAATTTTATACTTAGAAGATTTAAATCCAGAAACTAAGGTCGCAGAACTTAGGAGTTATGGTTATGATGTAGATGCATATAAACCATCTTCTTTAGAAGAAACATTGTCTAAAATATCAATTGGTGAATATGATGCATTAATATTTGACTACAAGTTAACAGCAAACAGAGAAAAGAATGCTAATAAATTATATAATGCCCCTACAGTCGCTCAAACATTAAGAAGTACTGGCTTTAATGTACCAATAATTTTAGTGTCATCACAGAAAGTTATTACAGAATCATTTAATGCAGACTATACTAGTCAAGATTTATTTGATTTTTGTGTTTCAAAAGAAAACTTTTCTAAAGACATTGAAAAATATTGCAAAAGGATTGACTCATTTATTAAGGCATATAAAGAGATTGAAGAACAAGCATTTAATATAACAAAAATCTTAAAGATTTCTAATGTACAATGGAAAGAATTAGATTATAGATTTAAAGAGCAAATAAATATGGCACATACAAAAACAAATGTATATGCTATATGTAGATTTATTCATTATGAATTATTACGTTCTATCGGTCCTTTAATTGGAGAAGATGTTTTGTCCGCAAGATTAGGCATATCTAAAAAATCCAAGGATTGGGATAAAGTTCTTGACTATTTGAAGCAATATCAATATAACGGGATTTTATCAGATGTCTATAGAAGATGGTGGTGGTTTGGTATTGAACAAATATTGAAAACAATATCTTCTGATTCATTACGTTTATTATCGGCAAATGACCGAGTTAAGATAATAAAAGACAAATTAAACATAACAGATTTAATTCCTATACAAATAGCCGAATATGCACAGAGTGATATGTTTTGGAGTATATGTAAGATTACGCATATTGCTATAGATCCTAATATTGATGGCTTTGATGCCCGTGCGCAACGAAATTTCCCTTGGCAAGAAAAAGAATTTGTGAGTGCATATGGAGTACTTAATGTTGCACCATTATGGCTAAAGAAATTAGATGCAAGTGATAGGCAAGCAATAAGAAAAATAGCTAAAAATATTGCAAAAGATGAAGAATGAGATAAAGAATGACCTAGAAGAACTTGTTAGTCTTATAGAATCTGAAGAAGATTTTGCAAAATTAATTGACACTACACCAATTCAAAACGCAATTAATAGTTTAGCGTCATCAAAAAATTGTTTTTATGACATCCAAAATTTGTCATTTGATATTAATAAAAAAATAAAGAAAATTCATCCAGATGTTGATAAAGTAACATTAATCATAAACAATAAGGTACACTACCAAGACAATGGGGGTATTATATATATTGGAGATTATAATTTGGATATAGTAATATATGGATATAAGAACCGTGATAAATACCAATATTGTTGGCATTTAGATAAGCATATAACAAAGGGGAATGATCGCTATTCTCATCCGGTATTCCATTTCCAAGCTGGGGGTAAACTTGCAGATATAAGTCTGAATAGTCCAGATACATTATATATAGGAATGCCGAGAGTCCCTCATCCTCCAATGGACATATTTCTTGTGATAAACTTTATTTTAGCTAACTTCTATGACAAAAAAGTATATAAGTTTGTGAATTCATTATTAGCTAATGAAAGATATTGTCAACTAATAAAAAAGGCACAATCACGTATTGTAGATCCGTATTTAAAGGGAATCTTTGATCCTAAGGCTCATAATGATTATAATATAAATACCATATATCCTACATACATTCAGTGATGAGACCACAAATATCTTCGTTTTTCAAGCATTTCTCTAAGGATGTAACAAGTATAAATAGGTTGCTTGTTACATCCTACATACATATCAATGAAATTAAGGTAAATAACAACCTCTTTATCAAAAAATATATTATAGAAGAATCAGAAGGGAGAGAATACCAATCCTTTGTATCATTTGTGAAACTTCTATCAAAGTTGGATCTTGAATATAATATTGAAAATCTTATAGAACTATTTGAATTTGTTATTTCTCCTGCGGAAAAAGAGGTAAATGGAGCTGTTTATACTCCTCAATATGTTCGTGAGTTTATTGTTCAAGGTTGCTTTGATAATTTCCCTTTGGATGATTGGCGGAATTTGAGAATAGCTGATATTTCATGTGGTTGTGGCGGTTTTTTTATATCTATAGCAGAGTATCTTAAAAATAAGATAGATACGACATACTATGATATATATAATCATTTATATGGTGTTGACATTGAAGAATATAGCATAGAACGCACAAAAATTCTATTAACTTTATATGCTATTCAGAATGGAGAAGATATAGAAGATTTCACTTTTAATCTTTTCTGTGGGAATTCATTAAATTTCGATTGGACTACCATTCCGATATATAATTTGAATAATGGTTTTGATATTGTCATAGGTAACCCTCCATATGTTGGAGCTTCTAAAATAACAGATGAAAGTCGCCAATATTTATCAAGATGGTCTGTGACAAAAACAGGTAAAACAGACTTATACATTCCATTTTTTCAGATAGCATTAGAATGTTTGAAAAAAGGTGGTGTACTTGGATATATTACCGTAAATAATTTCTATCGTAGTGTTAATGGCAGAGCATTTCGTTCATATATGTCTGCTAATGAATATAGCTTTAAAATAATAGATTTTGGCTCGGAACAAGTTTTTAGAGGTAGATCAACATATACATGTATTTGCTTTATAAATAAGCTGAAAGGGAATGTGTCTTATTGTAAAGCATCGAGTAGATCTTTAAATAATATTATAAATGATAGTTATTGTTGCCTTGATTACAAAAAATTAGATAATGAAAAAGGGTGGCTATTGCAAGATGATTCAATCGCATTGAATATACGAAAGATAGAGTCTACAGGAAAGCCATTAGGAAAGACTTTTGATATAAAGAATGGTTTTGCAACTTTGAAAAATGATGTTTTTATTTTGACTGTAATTAACGAAGATGCTGAGTTCTATTATTCTCAAAATAAATTAGGAGAGATTTTCAAAATTGAAAAGGACATCTGTAGAAATGTCATAAAGCCAAACACTTTGAAATCGGAGAAAGAGATATCAAATAAGATTGAGAGATTATTGTTTCCTTATTCTGTTCTAAATGGAACTGTAAAAGTAATGGAAGAAGATGTTTTAAAAAAACAATATCCATACGCATACAAATATTTATTGCATCATAGATCTGTATTGGCACAAAGGGATAAAGGAAAAAGAGAATATGAACAATGGTTTGCTTTTGGACGAACACAGGCTATAAATATTAGTGGATATAAATTGTTATTTCCATATATCGCAGAATATCCATATTTTGTTATATCAGAAGATAAAGACTTACTATTTTATAATGGATATGCAATAGTTTGTAACGACTTACAGGAACTGAAAGTTTTACAGAAAATATTACGTTCTGAAGTTTTTTGGTACTACATAAAACATACAAGCAAACCATATGGTAGTAATTATTTTGCACTTGCTAAAAATTATGTGAAAAACTTTGGACTCATAGAGCTTTCAGACGAACAAGAAGAAAAAATTCTATCATTAAAATCTGATACAGAGATAAATAATTACATAAAAGAAATATATGAATTAGATTTATAGCATAAAGAATACTTCGGCGTTCACTTGTTGAGGGTGAACGCCGAATTTGTAATCAGCTTATCGCATTCATACCATCTATCAAGTCTTGATAGGTAGCCACTTTGTGGTACTTAACATTGGCTGTGGAAATGGAGTTGAATAATTTCTCAGCACAGTCGATTTTGGCTCGTTCGATGGTTGATAAGTCCATTGATGACATTGAACCTTTGGTTTCGGCCACGAAGAAGATGTGTTTTACATCGTTTTTCTTCATTGCGATTGCCCAGTCTGGAGCATAGTTACCTACGGGGGTAGGAATTTGGAAAGTACGAGGCAATTTTGCGTATACCACTACTTCGTTTGCTTCGTCAAGGTCGTGGGCAAATTGGCGTTCGCCTTTGCTGTCGCTGAATACATAATCGGTGATATGTTTCTTGGCTTCGTAGGCTCGGTCAAAGTCCATCTTGCTCTTGACGGTGAAGATGTCGCTATCGTACTTACCCTCGGTAATGTTGTAGTGGATAGCCTCTACAATCATCGTTGATTTCTGCTCCTTGATAATGCTTATCACCTTACGGATAAACTCTTCGGGATTGTTCTTAAAGAGATAGAGTTTGCTTTGCTTGATACCTTGCAGTATCTTCACAACGGTACGGCGAGTGAGGTTTGCACCTTTGGCAATATCGCCTACAAGGTCGTATTTGACGGTGGAGGTGCACACATCGGTCAGCTCACGCGATTGCGAACGAGTATTACCAAATTCTGTCACTTGGCTTTCATCCTGCGTACCCTCTACCATCACGTAGCGAAGCTGCTTCACCTCCAAATCCTTGTTGATGTATATAATCGCTTTATCTATAAGTTCATTACTATCGTAACTCACCTGATAGACGTACTGATGGTTAATCTCATTCCACAAGGCTTGGAACTCGGCTTTGTCAAAATTCTCGTTTAGCTTATTATCGGGAGTGGTAGTCTTTTCCTCAACAACCATATCATCCAATGCTTTTGGATCAAAGATTGAATTAATCAAACGTGTAACGCCTTCTCCTATTGATTGCAACTTTTGCGGCAACGGAGCAATAGTACCATTGGCCATAGCTTCACGATATTCAGGAGTGATATTCTTCTGATCGTCAATATAGCCGTTGTCCTCCAAGTATATGATGATACGGCTTGCCTCTGTCTCGCTGATAGTGTGTACCTCTTCGCCAATTTTGATTTGTTTACCAGTGAAATAGGTAACAGTTGCTTTGGCTGCACGTTCACGAAGTACATCGCGTGTCTCACGTTGCAAGGCAGTGGTAAAGTCTGCATAACTCTCATTGGCTATCACCGTTAGTTTGTTTACTTCGTGTACATCTTCACCCAATAGTTCGGCATCCATTCGAGTACCATGTTTATCCACACAGATACGCAAACCACGCCCAACTTCCTGACGCTTGGCGGTGGTAGAATTGCTATGACGGAGCGTACATATTTGAAACACATTTGGATTGTCCCAACCCTCACGCAAAGCGGAGTGCGAGAAGATAAAGCGTGTAGGCTCCTCAAAACTCAACAGGCGTTCCTTGTTTTTTAGGATAAGTTCGTAAGCCGAAATATCATCGGATAGTCCCGTCTTCTTCTCCGCCTTACTATCAATCATTCGCCCACTCTTCTTGTCAATAGAGAAGTACCCACGATGTACATCCTGCGGATAGAAACGGCGAAGGTATTCGTTGTAGTCCTCATCCCATATGTGGAACTCGTTGCTTACAAGGCGAGAATACTCCTCCTCAAACATCTTTTGAAATACGCCTTTCACTTCGTTACCTGGAAAATCCAGTGTAAGCTGCCCCCTAAAACCAAGCGATTCTGCCCCCTTGTGC
>ERZ772954.531-NODE-531-length-37584-cov-16.969357_pt1 | contig 37584 bp, 37 predicted proteins | sample MGYA00580684_ERZ772954 | MGnify/ENA primary metagenome ERZ772954 (study PRJEB29015, sample SAMEA2737654) | human gut metagenome | biome: human gut; feature: human-associated habitat; material: faeces | place: China | collected 2012 ...
ACACTTGAAAAGTGCGAACATAAAAATAGTTTCATCAATATTCTCCTTTATAAATACCAATTTATCTTTTTCTTTCTGAAAATGGGCAATTCCGCAATGGAACTGCCCATATATCTTTAAAATATGCGATTTTTAAGGCTCTGCACTGTTTCAAGCACCATTTGGTGTAAATTTGGTGTATTTGTGTATTTTCAGAGCTTTTTCACAAATGAAGTACATCCCGTTTTGTAAGGTAAAACGGTACTTCTTAATAGAGCTTTGCACCTGCCGGAATATGGTCATCTACCATAAGGAGATGAAGCTTTTCTTCGCCTTCTTCTTCGTGAATAGCGGAGAGGAGCATACCGCAAGAGTCAATACCCATCATAGCACGAGGAGGAAGATTTGTGATAGCGATAAGTGTCTTACCTACAAGCTCTTCCGGCTCGTAATATGCGTGAATACCGCTTAAAATGGTACGGTCTGTGTCTGTTCCGTCATCAAGGGTAAACTGCAACAGCTTCTTTGACTTCGGTACAGCAACGCATTCTTTAACCTTAACTGCTCTGAAATCTGACTTTGAAAATGTATCAAAATCAACATCTTCTTCAAACAAAGGCTCAACCTTCACCTTAGAAAAATCAATTTTCTCAGGCTCTGAATTTGGTGTAGAAACCTCTTTAGAACTTACACCATTTTCGGATTTTACACCACCGATGGACTTCATTGTCGGGAAAACTGATTCGCTTACCATACTATCCCGTACTGTCGGGTATTATACATTATTTTCAAAAAGACTTCAACCTATTATAAGGTATTATTCAGTATGTATTTGTTGTAGTTCTGTTGCACACCACATAATTCTGTTGCACCTCATAGAATCAAGCCCACAAGGACTCTTTCCTAGAATATGTCTAAATTATGTGATAATTTTTCTATTGCTTCTGTTTTTTTCATATCGGTGACTTCGGCATATATATCCATCGTTGTCTCAATATTTGCATGTCCCATAACTGCCTGTATCACCTTAATATTCGTTTCATTTTCGCAGAATCTCGTACAAAAAGTATGTCTCAAATGATGGCAGGAAAAATGTGGAATAATGATCGGCTCCCTTTTCTCCTTTTTTGCTTTCAAAATTTCTTCTGCATTATAGTTTTCCCGGATGCGTTTGATCGTCCGGTTGACTGCCTGCGGATTATGAAGATTGCCAAACCGATTTGTAAATATAAATCCCTCCATACCGTCCAGTGTAACGGTACTGAATCCATTTTCTTTCTGATATTCATACTCTTCCATAAAAGCATTATATACTGGCTCCATCATCGGAACTGTACGAATACCCGCCTCTGTTTTAGGTAATGAAACAGCAAATTCGCATTTGGTTGTTTCTGCTCTGCGTGGATAATATGTAACACTATGATTAATATTAATCAGTCGTTTCTCTAAATCAATATCTTCCCATCGAATCCCAATAATCTCACCTATACGACACCCTGTACCTAAAAGAACGGTAAACAATGGTGCCCAATGATTAAATACTGGACTGTTCGATGTATAATTCATAAATGCTCTCTGCTGTTCTACTGTCAACGCATGTCTCACTCCATGATTCCTCCCTGGTTTCTTTTTTATTTCTGACATTACACCATGAGATGGATTGTTTCGGATAATATCATCTCTCACTGCTAACTGAAATGTTGGATGAAGCACCGTATGAATCGTTTCTAATGTATTAACCTGTAATTTCCTTTCATTTATCAAATGATAATAAAAGTACAGTACATCTGAATATTTGATTTCTCCGATTTTCTTCTTTCCAAAACTGTCTCTGACGTAATGATCATACATGTACATATAATTGGTATAAGTTGTTCGCCTCAACTCTGTTTTCGTAGAAATATATCTATCAAATACAAAATTAAGATTGGCATTTCCCGCAGCATACACATCAAGACCATCTAATTGGTCTTTTAACAATTTCTGCTCTTTTTCCCTTAACTTAACTAAATCCTTAGAATATGTATATTTTCTTTTTCCAAATGGATCTGTATAAGTGTATATGTACATCAGGTCGGACTGGCGTTGACTCTCGCCTTTGCGTAAGGCCCTGCCTCTATTATCTTTTCTTGCTTTTGCCACTGTAACTCCTTCCTAATGTAGCAAGGAGTCCTTGTGTTACTTTTCTGGCATCTGATATAAAAGATCAATACCTTTTTGTATCGCTTGTGTTGTAGTCAGCTCATGCTTCGCTGCATACTCTGACAATTTCTGATATTCTTCCTCTGTTAAGCGGAAACTTACATTTTTCTTTTTAGGGGATTCTGCTTTCGGTCTCCCCATTTTAGCCACCGTATGCACCTCCTTCATAGCTTGATTACATTATACTTTTTGTCATGCAAAAAGTCAATACTTTTCGTAGCACAAAAACTCTTGCAATACTATTTATCATTAAATACCGGTTCGGAATGTTTCCAGATATGCCTCAAAAATATCACAATTCACCAGTACCAATTTATCCAGCTTATAGACAGCATTTGCTTCCTTTGCCATTTTTTCAAACTTACTTTGACACATGCTGTACATTTCTGCACCTTCTTTATAACGAACAAATCTTTTCCTATTTATAATATGTCTTTGCATTCTTTCGCTCCTTTCCCAATTTATAACAATCCCACAGGCAGCCATCGGGTAATAGCTTCATTGGTATTTCACCATCTTTCCAGACCGGGCAGCTTTCCCGGAAGTATCATTATCAGAAACAGTATCTTCGCCACAAAAATCCCACTTCCTGATTACAGCCAAATATTTATCGCTCGTGCCTTTACTTCAATATCATTTTGATATTTCTTCGTTTACAACATTTCTACTTTGCGTCACGATGTCGCAAAGTTATAATGCAGACAGTCTTGGCGTATTTGCTATATAGCTCCTCTGTTTCATATGTCCTGCAGAATAAATATTAAATTTTCAAGGTACAAACAACGCTAAATAGCTTTTTCAGCAGAAAGGGATGCTTTCAAATGTTTTTTAGCGAACTATTTTAAATCCAATAATTGTTTTTATCAATTTTGTTTCCAGACGTCTGCGAAGTGTTTCATCTACACAATAATGAACACAGCCATACTCATCATACATTTTTCTGACCGATAATTTTGCAATATATCCTTCATAATGTTTCAGAATTTTATTTATCGCCTGAATGTCACCCTCCAATGCTCTTTCGATTACCCAAAACGGTATCAATTTTTTATTATTTACGCTTTTTTCTTCCGTTTTCACCTACATTTTCCTCCAGCATAATCTTTAGTATTTCAAGCGATCGTGTACGATGCTCATGTACCGTACTTCTGACAAGGTTCAGTTTTCTTGCTATATCCGCATCATTCATTTCCATAAAGTATGACAAAAGAATAATGTCCCTTTTTCTCTCTGTCAGCGCAGTTAATGCTTCTGCCAATAGAGCATTTTTTACCTCCACATCATAACCACCTGCTCGAAAATAGCTTTTTTCCAATTCATATTCATCAAATATAGAAAGGCTCTCCATCTCTTGTTCAGATAATTCTGAAAACAAAGTTTCGTGTTTTCTAAGATAAGCTAAATGTCTTTCATAATCCACTATTTCGCCCTTTAATGCCAATTTGCATTTTCGATCAAACTGGTGCATTACCGTTTTCTCATCGTAGGAAGAAGATTGCTCCATAGAGTTCACCTCCTTCCCGACCATGAGATATGAGCAAAGGTCTTTTTCCCTTTCACCCTTATCCCGATTGGGAAACCCCCATTGTTCGGGTTTAAAAGAAAAACTCTATAAAAAGTTCTTATGATATACAAAAAAACGTCCCTATGGATTGAAATCCATTGGACGTTTTCATATAAATAATCTAATATTCAAAAATAATTTTCTCCCTCCATTCCATATAATAAAAAAAGCGGAAACAATTTTTTATCATCTCCGCTTATTCTTGCTCTTTTCAATTTTATATTTCAAAATACCAACATACTGAGAGATTAAAATTATAAAGGAAGTCAGTGCAACTAAGGAAAGTATATCTGGTATTCCTGCAAGTGTACAACAACCAGCAAATACAATAACAGCAATTAAGACTTTCATGGTTACTTTTTTGCAGTGTTCTTTTTCAGTATCATCAAGTTCTCGATTAATGCACTCTACTGGTGCAGCTTTCAAGATCAGTATCGCACTTACTAATATAAGAAGCCACGCTGTACCTACCGTAAACTTATATTTACTGTTAAAATACATTGCTATTATCTGTACAGTGACTGAACATATAAAACATGATCCAAAACTGTTAAGATGCACGCCACCTGCATAAGTACGTAGCAACATAAAAATCCCCGTAAATATTGCGAATTCCGGAATCATATGCATATATATTGCTATACTCAAACAAGTTACGAAACAGCATAGCATCTCAAGTCCAATCTGAAAGCCATATTGATATATATCATATGATTCCGAGGAAACTGTACCAGTCTTAATAACATATTCTGTTAATTTTTCTGACAGCCGTCTCATTTCAAATCTTTTTAAGTTTTTTCAAGTTCTTCGGAACTTTCGGCTGGTGAAAGATATAGCAACATGCGCTATCTGCTGATACTTTTCCAAGTTTTAAAGATACATTTGCCAGTGCTTTCGCTGACTGATTTTTTACATTTTTCATAGTCATAGTAAAACTCTCCTTTCGTCTTCTTTTTAAAACAATACTACAAAAATACATTCCATTTCTTTTCCTGTAAAAAAAACGAGTATTCATGTAACTTTTTCCTGGGGCACTACAAACATCAATATTTCCTAACAAAAAAGGTTGCAATGAATTCATTGATCATTACAACCTTTTTGAGAACCATATTTTTTCAAGTACCATACCCACAATAATATCTCTTCTATTTTTTTTTGATATTCCTGTAAATCCTCCACATTCTCCAAATAATCATACACTCCAGCCTTCAGTATTGAAAAAATATCCTGCTTTGTCCCATTTTCAATCAGAGCAAGAATTGGAATTGTATTTCCCAACATTCCTTTTACTCTGATAATAAATTCAAATGTTCCTTTTTCAACCATTTTTTTATTAAAATACATAATAATAACATCTGGATTAAAATGCTTATCATCGTTCAACCAATCATAGGTACACCACCTCAATTTATATTTTCCTTTTGTTATTTTACTTGTAGTTTTAAATATTTCTCTATGGTCACTAAATAATAATATTTTTTTCATTTTACCCTACCATGACATTCAAATCGTAAAATTATTTTTATATTTTATCATGTTATTTCAAATATTATTTACGTGGTAATAATTCCGGCTATTCATGTAATTATTCCTTTTCTCCATACAACACAACTCTCACTAGAAATCTTTCTGGTATAGAATCGTCAACTGTAACCGTTCCATTGTACTTTGCTACAGCTCGGTAAACCGACGGCAAACCAACACCATGATTTCCAGCATCGGATTTCGTAGATTTCAGTCTCTTATCCTTCATTTTGATTAATCGCCCCTGGTAACTATTCATTAAAAATATCAACAGATTACCTCTATCATATTTCATTTGGATTTTTATGTACTTCTTCTTTTTTGCCTTTTCAGCCGCTTCTACAGCATTTTCTAATAAATTCCCAAGTATTAGACATATATCTGCACCCTTAAACTCCATCTTCATAGGAACCTTTATGTTCAAGGAGAAATCTATCCCTTTCTTTTGAGCTGTTACATACCAATATCCAAGTAGAGAATCAATTACAATGTTACCACTATTTGCAACCTCCGATATTGATAAGCCACTTTCTTCCATTATATCTTGGATAAATTCTATGATTTTCTCATCTTCTCCTTTCTCTGCATAAGCAAGAATAGATACTAGATTATTTTTCATATTATGTTTTATGTCCCTTAATTGCAACATAGAAAGTTCTCTTTCTTGTTGATGACGTTCACATAATTCCAACTGTTGTTCATAAACAGAAGTCATTCGTCTTAGTTGTAAATCATCCATCAATTTTACATAAATATAAAAAATCAGTACATTTAAGCACAGCAAAATAATTGCTGCAATTGCCGAATGAAAATATGCACGATCATTATTTATTTTGTAACTAAACAAAAAAATTTCGTTCATAACATAGATACTTCCAATTGGAATCAGAATTAACATAATACTGTGTTTAACAGAAAACTCTGTAATTCCACCTGTTAAAAATACCTTCCTTAAAGCAAAAATAATTAATAAAAATAATATTTTCGATATAATTGATCCCAAGATTCCATACATCTGAGAATACATAAATTGATTACAATAGATTGAGAGTATATATCCGCTTACCGTTTCTATCATCATCCAAATTGCGTTAAACGCCAGAACAAAAATACATTTGTTCCAACCTCTTCCTTCATAAATACACATCACTGAAATAAATGTTATTACAATAGTAATGATTATATTTATATAAACCGGTAATGTACTAGCATTCAAAAGCAGCAACTGCCAAACTACAAAAATGATGTATCCAATCACAATTGCTATTTTTTTCTTTCTTCTTGTAAAAAACATTGAAAAATAGTAAGAAAAAAGAAATATCGCAAATATTACAAGCAATATCGCTATCACATTCAGCAACATTTTATTCACCAACATAAAACGTATCCCCCATCGAACAGTACTGTTTATTCTTCTATCTTCACTAATTGAAATCTTCTTTTCATTATGGAAATCATATGAATTATTACCAAAGTTTCTATCCGCAAAGTAGTCCATGCTAACTGTTATCGAGACTCCTTTTTTTCCTATTAAAAATATGGAAAAAGCCAAAGCAGATACACTAAGAAAATAATATACGAAGTATATCAACCTTACCATAATCTATTTATACATCAACATAAAAAGTGTCCTCCATTTCACAGTACTGTCCACTGATAATCTTCCGCCTGTCTTCGCTAATAGGTATTCTTTTTCCATTATTCAACACTACAAAATCATATCCTATTTCTTCTACATGTTTATAACTTACCAAAAAAGACTGATGCACCCGCAAAAATGCCACTTTACTCCGTTCCAAACTTTTTTCAATATCATTAAGCTTTCCATAAAGTTCAAAATTTTCTTTTTCTGTAATTATCTTTACCTTTCTTCGATTACTCTCGAAATAAAGGATTTCCCCAATTGGAATTTTATGATTGATCCGTTGGTAACTATATCGAAAATAACTGTCAGTACTACTTATTTCTTCATAGGCTGCTTGCAAACACCGTTCCATCATTTCTCTACTGACAGGCTTCACCAGAAAACGAAAAGGTCTGATTTCAAACGACTCCATCATATAATTTTCATGGCTTGTAACATAAACAATCAAAACACTTTTATCAATCTTCCGAATTCTCCGTGCTACTGTAATGCCGTCTTCCTGTCCCATCTCTATATCCAGAAAGATAATATCAAAAGAATTACCCATTTCTACAGAATCAACCAAATGTTCTCCTTTCCAAAAAACATCCGTATCTACTGGCATAAAATTTCTTTTTGCTATGTTTTGCAACATAGTTTCTATTTTCCCTGTTGTAGAAACAACATCATCACAGATTGCTACATTTATCATTTTCCCTGTCCTTTTTCTTTTTCTCTTCATTTTTTCTAACAATCTGCAAAAGCGACCAGACCAATTCTTGATCATATTGATCTAATGTCTTGTAGACTTCAATCATATCATAATACTCATCCAATGTTTCATTGAGTTTAATCTGTCCTGTTAAATCCCTTTTTACATCTGACATCCCTAACAGATAGTCTGTTGTCACATTAAAATACTCTGCCAGCCTTTTGAGAATATCAACTTTAATCACTGTCACATCTTTCTCATATTTACTAAGCATCTGCTGAGTAATTCCCAATTCTGCAGCTAATATTTCTTGTATGATTCCTCTTTTTTCCCGAAGATTTTTTATACGACTTTCCATAATCCTATACTCCTTATTTTTATTCTAATATCATGCTACCCTTTTCTTGTTTTCATGATACAAATAATAGAAGTATTCATTTACATTGATTAGTGTTGTTGTCTTAGCCTCTAGCTTGTTTTTTCCTGATATAAAGCACGTTTCCGGATCTTGAGTTTAAAAAATCATTAAAATGTTTGCCAACTGTACAATATCATTTATTTACTAACTCCCCTAGAGCGTGTTTGAAAAAGGCTTTCTGCAAGATGTGCGTCACAATTTGTAGGAGATTTTGTTCGGATGAGGGCATCGTAGCGGGCTACGATAACCGAATTCGGGCAAAATATACCACAAAGTGGGGCGTACAGATTGCGGGAATGATTTTTCAAACACGCTCTAGGCTCATTTTTTTCACTGGCTCACTCGTAAACGGGTCTATATATTCTTTCTATCTTCTTTGCATTTTTTCTACTACATTTACATAATATCCACCACACTACACTCAAAATATCTATTTCCATATTTATATTCTAAATTTGCATATCTCTCAAAAATTATATATGTACTTTTGAATTTTAAATATATTATAAATTCTAATACCCTTATCCTATATGTTATTTACAATTCCATGTTGTATATGATAGACTGTCAATGCTAATTTGATCGGCCTCCCTTGTCGCATCACTAACAGATGTTTTATTTCTTTTCTAAGGCTACATTTTGGGAAGCAACCAAAAATATGGGTTTAGAAAGCATAACCTTACCATAACAATATAAATAGTAAGATAAACAAGATCATTTTCTCGATTATCTTACTATTTTTATTAATTAATTATACAACCATACAAACCGAATGGACTCCAAATAAATACTTGTGTAAATTATATCTGCAAGTTCATCTTTGGAAACATTTCTATTTTCTTCTCCTATACATCTCCCCACTTCCTTACTATGTAAAAATGTCATGATTATTCGATATTATTACATCAAGGAAAAAACAACATATTATAAAAGTATTATTATAGTGTAAGCATTAAAATTTTCGAAATTATATTAAAGAGTTAGATTTTGTATAAGTGTATATTTTATCAATAAATTGCAAGATATTTCACCAATGCAATATCTATAATCGTTATATTATTGAATATTCCGGCTTGGATGTCCATGCTGTCCGGTGATTAGGAAACCGATTGGCAAGTATATAGAATACAAGTTACCAATGTAAAGTCGGCTAACGCCCCGCAAAGCGGCTCTGGGCTTGACATAGGCTCTATTTCTTATTATAGGTAATCAAGCCAATCAAAGTTGGTTTCCACTACGCCGGAATCAAGGTTTCTTGACGCAAGAATATTCATATTATGGATGGAGATGATAAACTTTATGTTACATTTAGCTATTTGTGATAAATCATTAAATGATATCGAACAAATGGAAAAATACTTGGAGAATATAAAATTCTTTAATTTTGATTATGAAGTTTTTGAAAACGCAAAAGAATTATATAAGTATCAAACACAACACCATGAAAACTTTGACATATATATATTAAGCATAGAATTGGAAGACATGTTGGGGTTGGAAGTGGCCAGAAAATTACGTGAAGATTCTCAAGAAGCTTTGATTATTTTTGTATCAAATGATGCAAAATGCGTTTTTGATGTTTTCGAAGTTTTTACATTTGCTTTTTTGCTAAAACCTTTAACTTACAATAAATTTAGCACAACATTATATAACGCATTTAATTATTTATACAGAACTAAAAGGCTATTTTTATTCAGTTATCGCAAATGTAACTATAGTATATTATGTCAATCTATTCTATATATTGAAAAGTTAGGAAGAAAAGCCTTTATCCATACAACTGATGCAAGAGTTTATCAATGTAATATCACATTGGAAAAAATTTGGGAACAGTTAAATCCATCGAAATTTGCAGCTATTCATATATCTTGCATTGTAAACCTGACAGAAATTGCCAGCATTAAATGTGATCAATTAAAATTGAAAAATAATGAAGTATTGTATGTTGCAAAAAAATATCGCCAAGAAATCAAATCACGTCATTTACAAAATTTAAAGATGAAAAAATTGTAAAAATTTATATGCAACTACAAAATGTTAATACTTCTAGGTATTTGGAAATAGAAAACGATATATTAAAAAGGGGGATAAAAATGCCAAATAATCATATTCAGGATATTATTGATAGTGTATTACCACAAATTTCATTTAAAAGTAACAAAGTTCTCATAAGCGAAATTGGCGATGGCAATTTAAATTATATCTATAGGATAAAAGAAATAGGAACCCAAAAATCCATTATAATAAAAGTTGCACAATATGAAAGTAGAATATCTAAAGATATACTATTGGATATTTCCAGGAGTTATTTTGAATATTCCTATTATAGTTTAGAAACAGTAAAAAAATCAAATTTTTCGCCGCAGATTTTATATGCAAATCCTCAAGCTGGAATAATCGTTATGGAAGATTTAGTAGATTATTGTAGTTTGAGAGAAGCTCTTATTTCTATGAAAAAATACCAATGTATTTCTGATAATATATCAATGTATTTACGTTGCGTATTAATTGAAAATGCAACATTTAACCCAAACGATAAACTAGAAAAACTCAGATATAAGTTTCGAGGAAATAGGTTGTCAGAATTAACAAAGCAACTTATTTTTATCGAACCGTACAATAATATAAAAAAGAGAAATAAAGTTCCTGCTGAATTAGAAAGTTGGGTAAAAGAACACATATATCATAATGATAGATTGAACGCTAAAGTAGAAAGTTTACGGGAAGTTTTTGAAAATGAGGAACAATCTATTATTCATGGAGATTTACACACGGGTTCATTTATGGTAAATAATGATCAAGTAAAAGTAATCGACCCAGAATTCGCCTGTTGGGGACCAATAGGGTTTGATCTTGGATGTCTTTTGGCAAATTTAATAATTGATTATTTATTTCATTTGACAAATAATGAAGAATACTGTTTGTTTATTATTAAAATAATTTACAATATATTATCAACCTTCGAAAAAGATTTATCAGAAAAAATACCAAAAAATTATAAAACTATAATGATTGATAGTGCTGCATATGCCGGAACTGAAATTATACGAAGAACTATTGGCATTGCATTAGCAAAAGAGGTGTCAATTATGGATGAAAAAGGTAATAACATTGCATTTAGAAAGAATTTACTCATTATAGGTATTGACCTTATAACAAACAGTGAAAAATATGGAAGTTGCGAGAATTTTATTAAGCGAATTAAAAAATTACATGTAAATTGATTTGTTAAGAATATATTGTTCAAAAAGCGAGCCGGTGAAAAAATCTCTGTAAAATAAACATCATCAAGGTCTTCTATGATAAAATATTAAAATCATAGGAGGCCTTTTATTATGGCAAGACAAAAGAAACCTGTACATCGAGTATAAATGACAGAGGGAAAACGAAATATTATCCATCAGCTCCTTGAAGAGTATGATATCCAATCTGCTGAAGATATTCAGGACGCACTCAAAGATCTCTTGGGCGGTACCATTAAGGAAAGATGGAAGCAGAAATGGATGATCATCTCGGCTATGAAAAATCAGAGCACTCAGATAATGATGATTATCGCAATGGTTATAAACGTAAACAGGTCAACAGCCGGTACGGCTCTATGGAAATCGAAATGCCGCAGGATCGCAAATCAACATTCGAGCCACAGGTAGTAAAGAAACGTCAGAAAGACATTTCCGATATCGACCAGAAGATCATTTCCATGTATGCCAAGGGAATGACTATCCGGCAGATTTCAGAAACTATCGAGGATATATATGGATTTGAGACTTTGGAAAGCTTTATTTCTGATGCGACCGATAAGATCCTGCTACAGATTGAAGACTGGCAGAACCGACCGCTGGACGTAGTATATCCCATTCTCTACATCGATGCGATCCTCTACTCTGTAAGGGACAACGGCGTGATCCGAAAGCTTGCAGCTTACGTAATTCTGGGAATTAACACAGAAGGAAAGAAGGAAGTTCTGACTATTAGTGTGGGTGATAATGAAAGTGCAAAATACCGGCTTTCTGTTATGAACGAGCTGAAAAACCGGGGCGAAAAAGATGTACTGGTCATCCGCGCAGATGGCTTAACCGGCATCAAAAAAACTATTGCTGCAGTTTTCCCTAAAATCGAATATCAGTGCTGTATCGTGCACCAGGTAAGAAACACCTTAAAATATGTCCCTGATAAGGACAGGAAAACATTTGACACGGACCTGAAGACCATTTATCAGGCGTCTGACGAAAAAAGCCCTGGCAGCCTTAGACCGTGTAACAGAAAAAGGCTCTCCTAATGACATTTATTTATCATAGAAGAACCTTCTAAACATTATTTCACAAAAAATTTTCATACTCTAAGGTGTCTTTCTTTTATGAAAAATCACGAACTTGCTCATTTATAGTTTCTTATATTTTTACTCAAACACATCCATATGTTGAGTAGTACAACACTTATAACTATAACTATAGCTGAAATATATGGCAACCATACAACCTCAAATAATTTACTGATAATCATTAATCCTACAGACATTGAACATACCAAATAGCATATGCCCACTCCTTTGAAAAGCACTTTCTTGTTATAGCTATTCTGTTCTTTTTCTGAGAGTGCATTGTATATCGGTATAAAACATCCGCCTCTTCCATTAAATAATAAACAACCTATAAGTAGAAAAAAAGCCATTATAAGTAGCTCAACTATAACATCTTTCATCATAATCACCTCACACTTTGTAAGAAATAAAAGTTTACAATTCAAAACAATACTTTTCTAATAGCACTTTTCTTAACTTCTTCCTCCAAGAACAAATAAAGCTTTCAATTTTATCCAGTATAAAACTCATTTTTATTTCAATATACCATCTTTTTATCGATAATTCAAACATTTTTGTAAATATTAAATTTGTCAAATTGGAAACTCATACTTCATATATAACATCAAAATATTGCCTCTCTTGACTATTATGTGAAACTACAACAATAATTTTATCTTTTTGTTTTTTTAAATACTGATAATATTCATCTCGAGACTCTTGATCCAAATGTGCTGTTGGTTCATCAAAAAAATATACATCCGCATCTTTTAATATGGTCTTTACCAATTCCACTTTTTGTTTTTCACCACCAGACAGCATATTGATATTTTGAGTCTCCTTTTCTAACACCTCGTGTATATCCATAGCTATATTGTACATATCTTTCATAATTAATCTATCAATTATTTCACGAGTAGAATACTCTGTATTATTTGATAGGTTTATATACTCAACTACAGATACAGAAGGAAACTTCTGTTCTTGATTCATTACAGAAAAACAGTTTAAACGTAATTGTTCATAATTAATTTTTTTTATATTGATATTATCAATGAATATATCTCCAGAAAGACTTTTATACTGTCTTATTAAAATATTAATAAATGTTGTTTTTCCTGCACCATTTGATCCACAAATAAGATATCTTTTACCTTTTTGAAAATCAGCTGAAATTTTATTTAATCCATTTCCATTTTCAAAAATATAAGAAATATCCTTTGCTTCAATAAAGTTAACTGTTTCTTTTTTTAATAAACCATCTTCTCTCAGTTCTAATTGATATAATTCTTTTATTCTATTGTATGAAGTTTTTGTGTTTTGATATGTTTGCCCAAAGGTCAATATCAGATTTGTATTACTGAGAGCTATCCCCATATATGTAAATATTATAGTAAATTGCCCAACTGTTATCCTACCATTTGCTAAATCAGTTCCTGCAAAATAAATCACCAAACTAAATCCTACTAAATATATAACGCTTTGAACAAGAACATACAAATTGCTATTTTTCTGTAATAAAATTCCCTTTTTATAAAATACATCATAATATTTCTCTAATCTTTTTAAGAATGCTCTATATATAACATGAATTTGTACATAATCTATAAATGCTATTTGCTCATTAATAGACTGTAAATATCTAGATTTTGCATTTCTGTAATTTAGCATCTTTATATATAAACCATTTTTAAATAATAAATACAGTAAAATATACAATCCACAAATACAAGCTAAGATTATCCCATACTTTAACTCTATCAGCACGACTAAATTGAACACCAATAATAAAATAATTATATTCATACAAATACTGGGAAGCGATGAAATCACAAAATTAGTTACCAACATTGTATCCGAATCAAGTCGTTCTGCTAAATAGACGCTATCATATTTTTTCACACTTAAAATTTTCACCCCGTGTAAGCGGTTTACAATCATTTTTACTAATGAATTAGAAATCTTCATATTATATTTCATGACTATATATTGAAATATATATGTAACTAATGCCTTAACTGATTGTACAATAATAAAAATAATAATAAAATTAACTACCATATGTTTTGTCGCACCCTGAGATAAAACATCTAAAATTTGAGACATCAAATATGTATTAGCAAGTCCTATACTTGATATAATGGTACTAAATAATAATATCAAGGTAAATCCCTTTAAATTACATTTTATTATACTTGCACAAAAAGAAGATAAATTATTTTTTATATCAGATATATTTTCCATATTTTTCACCACTATTAATTAATAATTGTTGTTTTTCTATACGCTCAGCAATCCTTTATTAATAAAAATCAAAGACGCCTTCCCTATATATAAAATAATGAAAAGGCGCCTTTGCTTAATGTCTGAAATCAATTTTCTTTAGCCAGAAGCCCAATCATTGTTCCATGTGGCAGTTAAATACACAAAAGCTCCACCAAACACGGCAACCACTAAATATACAGCTCCTGCAACCATTACAGGTCCTATTGCAGCCGAATGTGTAGACGGTCCATCGCCTGATAAGTTTTCTACTTTGATCTCAGGTCTTTCGTAATCTTCCATATGTAGCCTCCTTTCTAATATTTTTATTTAAAAATTATAATATTTCAATAATTTTTAAATCCAAAATGTTTTATTTTTATTGTTCAGAGGAATAAACATAAACATCTTTTTGTTGATACTCCTTTTTCAGTATTCCGATTGCTTTAAATGAAGAATCTAATACCACTTTATTAAATGCTTTATATATCAAAACAACTTTTTCTCCATCTTCTACTAATGTTTTAGCTTCAAGAGTTTCTCGATATAATTTTTTCATGAAACTTATTAAAATATCTGTCCATCTCTCCGGTAACTTATCTTCATCCTCTATGTATATAATCTCAAATATTTTATATTTAATATTAGGTTGAATTATTATCTTCGCAACATTTCCATTATTATCTTCCATAGAAAATCCACTGATAATTCCACTACTCCAAACTAATTTAAGAATATTCTCATTATTTAATAAGCCTAATCCTTCCTCTGCAATAACCAATGAATCTTTTAAACTATCTATATTAGAAACAAGATCTAATAGCTCTTCATACTGCAAATATTTAATTTTAAGTTTGTCAGATATGTAGACAAACCTGTCAAGCAAATAATTTTCTCCTGTCATTTTAATAACCTTTAATCTCCAAAATAGCTGTAATGTTTTATCAACGTCTTTATAAATTATGTCTTCATCTATATCGTACTTTGTGTTTAACAGATGACAAATATCTTGCACACTATTGTCTCCGTCACAGTATTCCAGAATATTAAAAGCAGCTTTATTAATCATTATCCTGCCTAAAACACTAAAAAATGTTGAAACAAAAGAAAAACTATTATCTCCTTCTACTTTAATATTACGCATATTCTCATCCATTTTGATTGGTCTTGAATTTCTCATTACTTCTGATGTGCTTCTATTCATATTTCTCTCCATTCCGTAACTTTCATCATCCCATATTTTTAACATTACTGTATCATATATGCATATGATACAATATCTCTACAACTATTATTGAATCTTCTAATACACAATTCCAGTTCAAAGCCTAACTCTTCAATATTACATTTATTTAAGTCCCGCTTCACTATAACTAATTTTAACTTCGTTAGTTGATGATTTTCTTTATAGATTTCAGCTATAGCATAATTTAATAATGTTTTTTTATTCCACGGAAAAATTAGAAGATTGCAATAGCTCAAGTCTTCGCACTGTTTCTTTTCAATTAAAATCATATCTTTAATCTCATCGTTTTGAATGTCTGCAAATGCAACCAATTCATGATCAAAAAAACGTTTTCTTAACCAACGTGAACTATATTCATTAGAATTAAAATCCACACTATATATATAATTACAATTTTCACTAACACATTTTTCTTTTATAAACATTGAAATATCAATAACTTTATCACTTAAAATTTCACAATACATTTTGACCTCCATAGCTCTTAATTAGCTCTGCATAACATTTATTCATTTGTTCCATATTTTCTTCACTAAATACATCAAATTTCATGTAATTCATTCCTACTTCTGCTGGAAAATCTTTTCCTAGTATTATTTCATTAGCAGAACCTATATTTTTTCTAAAAGTTCTTATTAATTGATGATTCCATAATTCTCCATAGTTTTTCTTTAAATATTCTGAAATACTATGTTTTTTTAAATCCCCAATTATAATTGGAATATATGGACTTAACAAAAGTTCACCTTTTTCATTAACCTGGATAAAATCTAGTTGTTCCATAAATAAATGTTCTAATGAATCACACCATTCAATAGAAATTCCGTCTTTTTGAATATTTTTATATCGGTTAACCAATAAATAATTAGCGGCTTGTATATACTCATTTTTACTTAAACTATACGCATCTAACCCTTCTTTAGCTCTTCCCATCTTCATTAAAGGTTGTACACGTAAGATATCAATGCCCAAACGCGTACATAACTCAATTATCTTTGGCAATTCTTCGTAATTTCTTTTATTAAGACAACATACTGCTGAAATTTTAATATCTGATTTAGCTTTTCTTCTAAGAATATTAAGTTGCATAATTGTATGTAATAAATTTTCAAATAAACCTTTTTTATTACGCAACCAATCATGTGAATTCTCTGTAGCTCCATCTATACTAAATTGAATATTATTTAATCCGTAATAAATTAATTTTTCACTAATAGATTCCGTTAACAGTTCTCCATTTGTTACCATTCCAATATTCATTTCGCTATTTATTTTTTTTTGGTGATCAATAAATCGAAAAATTATTTCTTTTTTTAATAAAGGTTCCCCTCCACAAATACAAAAATTATCAGGTCTAGTAGAAGCTAAATCATTCATTATGCGAAATAATTCATCTGATGCTAACTCATCATTGTTCATTTCTCCACTGTGATTATAGCAATGTCTGCATTTTAGTGTACATTTTCTTGTTATATCTATATTTATATCACTACCTCTCATTTTTCCTCTCTTCACTTATCAATTTCAAATAAAACTTGTCCATTTCTTGACTCCATTCAGGTTCCAAAATATCAAATAAAATTTTTCCATATCCCAATTCCGGCATTCCTTCTATGCCACCTAAATTCATTTTTTCAGGTGAAACCATCTTATTTCTTAAATACGCAAATAATCTATGATTCCAAACTTCCTCCCAATTTTTGTTTACATATTCACTAAATTTGTGTTTTTTAATATTTCCAATAGCAATTGGTATATAAGCAGAAATTAATATATCTCCATTTGCACTAATTTGTGTAAATTTTCCGTGATCTATATCATCATTTAACAAATGATCAATTGGATCTCCCCATATCAAATCCATTTTTTTACCCATAGACTGGTTTTCACTATTTTTTTTACTTATTTTTTGAGCCACTATTTGGTATTCCTTGTAGTTCAATTTGTATGTATTTAAATTATCCATTGCACGCCCTAATAGCATTAAGGGTTGTGCTCTAAACGAGTCAACATTGAGAGTTTCACACAAATATATAACTTCTTCTAACTGCTCAAAATTTTTTTTATGCGGAATAAATGATACGGATATTTTTCTATTTATACCCAATTCCTGTCTTGTATCATCCAGATATTTTATTGCATTTATTGCATTTTTATATGCTCCTTTTTTGTTTCGTAACCAGTCCACCACTTCTTCTGTGCTACCGTCTAAACTAACTTGTATACTAGATATTCCTGACTGCCAAAGCTTTTTTGCAATTTCTTTAGTCATTAACTCTCCATTTGTTACCATATTCACATCAACACAAGTGTTCTTTGAATAATTTGCAATCTTATAAATACTTTCCTTTCTTAAAAGTGGTTCTCCTCCACACATGCATATAGAAACTGGCCTACAATCAATTACATCATATGCCATTCTTTCTAATTCCTCATCACTCATTTCATCCATTCTCTGGTTTTTTAAACCTCCACTAGAATTAAAACAATGTAGACATTTTAATGTGCACTTATTTGTTACATCAATTCCGGCTGCAAAAAAATTTGTCATGTTATTCCTCCTCATATAATATAGTAGTATTTATAGATCATCTCCAAGGTCTGTATGCTATACTCTTAGAGATGAAGTGCATTTCTGCAATTCACTCATTTTTTTCTTTTTTATTAATTGATTCTTATTTCATTCAAATAACTAATTATTTTATCTTTCTTGTATAAATCAGTAAATTCCTCTTTAACTTCTTTTATTTTTTTTGTATACCGATCTGTTGATAATATCTTATATATTGCATTTTTCACTTCACATGTATTACCATGTGACAATTTTCTATCCTTAATCATAATCCCTATATTATTTCTTTCGATAGCTAATCCCACTTGATAATCATGATAATTTGACGGATATACAATCATCGGTGTTTCACATAAGATAGCTTCTCGTACTCCAGACAATCCCCCATGTGATATAAATATTTCATGATTTGCTAACATTTTCCATTGATCCACAAAATTATAAAAATGTATGTTTCTTACATGTTCATACTCTGCGCTTAATCTTTCCATTACCTTCTTATCATTACCAACAGTTATATCTATATTTATGTCCATACTTTTTATTTCACTTAAAATATTTCTTAATATATTTTGGGAATAATAGTCTATAGATGTTCCCCTAGTCACATAAGCACCCGACTTCTCTTTTAAATCTAGCTGAGACAAAATATTACTATCGTATCCACAAAATTCAACATTTTTCATATGATTTGAATATGATTCATACAAATTTCTAGTACTGTATACAAATAGTTTGTCTGGTAATATTTTTCTTTCATTAAAATTCATTAATGTCTTAAATTTTCTATAGACATACATTTGCACTTTGTCATAGTATTCTAAAAATTCATTCCAATTATTTATTTCTAAAAGTTCATTTTTCTTTATTTTCCCCTGTTCCTCATCCAATCTAATTTCTTCAAGAACCACCTCATTATAAAATTTTTCATAAAAACAATTTGCTTCTTCAATATCTGTCGCTACTTCTATTGCAATACTGTGTATATTAAATTTTTTTGCTAACAGACCGCCCCATTTTGCCAATGAATCATATATTATTACTTGAGGATTATATTTTTTCACATACTTCATCATATAATCATACATATATTCATATAAGTATTTTGAAGAAATAGCACTCCATTCTATATTATTACTTGTATAATTTAAGTGATAATAAGAAATATGTTCATCTTCAAGTAAATTACTACTTTTTGTATTAAAATTAGCAATTACTTTTTCTGGATAGCAAATAACACTCACATTATCATTCTTAATGTACTCTGCAAAAAAATCATTTACAAAGCAATATGTATTATATCCCTCTTTTCCAATTTTATTTATTACATCAAGCACAGGAAATACATGCCCGTATAACGGAATCGTTAAAAAGAAAATAGTGTTATTTTTCATTTCTTTCACCTTCTAAAAACTCAATTATTCGCAAGTAATCATTCATATTATTCACATTACAATAATAATTTCCCACAACAAAAGATTGTATTTTCCCCGTAGCACAAATTAAATTTAATAAGTCAACTAATTCTTTTTCATGTCGCTCTTTATTTTCTTTAACTTTCTTAATAGCACCTAACACTGTATTTTTAAATATAATATTACCGGTTCCACTGCAATTATTATAAACAATCTGAGGTTTTTCTATAAAATTATACAGAAAACCATCTGGAGACTTTATAAATGTATAATTTTTTTTTACATATTCCAAGTACTTCTCATAGTATAATCCAACCATACATTCGTTAGTACTTGTTTTAAATTTTTCAATCGCCTCTGCATAATTATTTTCATATACAAATTCATCTGCTAACACCAAGATAAAATCATCATTGCCAATCTCTTCCACTGCACTTTCTATTGCACCGACAACTCCTTTTACAGATTGTTTTTGTTTACAAAACAAAATCGGCGTATCATTAACTTTTGTTCCAATAGTATCTATAATCTTTTCATGATTCTCTCCAATAATAACTATACATTCCGTTATTTCTTTTATATTTGTAAGGTTTTCCAAAGTGTATAGCAATAAAGCTTTACCATTAATTGGTACAAGACATTTATGCATATAAGTAGAATCCTTATTAAATCTTTTTCCTTCTCCAGCTGCTGGTATTACTGCTTTCATTTTTCTTCCTCTATAAAATCCTACCCTATTTCTTATCTACATATTTATTTTAACAGACAAAATTTATATAAATAAATAACTGTAATAATCTGTACTTTTACTGTAACAAATTAAGAGCAAGTTTCGCCTGAGTAACTCAAAACTCACTTCGTGACTTTCGACTATCTGGCAATCTTGATGGGGATTCTGCTCCCCATACCCTCAGATAATACAGTTTTCACTAATATGCATACTTGGCTCCTGTAAAAAAACAGTCGCATCGTGATCATATCTATCACGAAAAATCCATAAATATTTTTATTGTGTTACCGCCTGATATTTTCAAATCGGCTTTATATATAGAAATATCTTTATTTTGAAAGGAACTATAAAATGGCACGACCTAAAAAAGATAAAAACTTACGGCATACTCGTCATATCATGCTCCGTCTCACCAATACTGAATATGAAATAATTGCAGAAAATGCAAAAGCAGCAAGCCTCCCGTTAGCAGAGTATGTCCGTAAACAGATAACAAATAAAAAAGTAATTGTGAAATATGAAATTGTGGCAGATCTATCGGAGTTAAAGAAATTAATTGCTGAATTTGGAAAGATTGGTAGCAATCTGAACCAAATAGCTCGTTACTTTAATACTGGTGGACTCCATTCCCAGGAAATGCGTAACGAAATCAAAAAGAGCATTGCTGAAATTTATAAATTAAAATACGAAGTAATAAAACTGGCTGGAGATTTTACCACTGTCAATGCAAATAATAGAAATAACACAGGAGAAAACTAATATGGCAATCCTGAAACATATTGCAAGCAAGAATGCCGACTATGGAGAAGCTGAACGCTATCTGATTTTCCAACATGATGAATATACGCAAAAACCAATTCTTGATGATAATGGGAATATGTTTCTTCGTGAAGAATATTATCTGGATGGTATAAACTGTGATCCGTTTACATTTGATGCGGAATGTCGGGAAACTAACGCTTTCTTTCACAAAAATCAGTCTTTTAATGAGATTAAGTCGCATCACTACATCATCAGCTTTGATCCTAAAGATCAGGAAGAACATGGTCTGACCGGAGAGCAGGCACAGAAACTTGGCGTAGAATATGCCAGAGAGAATTTTCCTGGGCACCAGGCTCTTGTCTGCACCCACACTGATGGTCATAATGGCAGTGGAAATATTCATGTACATATTGTAATCAACAGTGTGCGAAAGTATGATACCGAGCCACAGCCCTATATGGAATTTGACCGGGATTCAAAAGCTGGATACAAACATCATCTTTCTGACAGATACCGAATTTACTTAAAACAAAAAGTTATGGATATGTGTCATTCCAATGGACTAAACCAGGTAGATCTTCTGACACCTGCTGAAAGAAAAATATCTGAAAAAGAATACTGGGCAAAACGCAGAGGTCAAAAAAAGCTCGATGAACACAATGCAGAACTGAAAAAGAAAGGACTTACTCCAAGACAGACGACCTTTCAAACAGAGAAGCAATACCTTCGTGATGCGATTGATACGGTTGCTTCACAGGCAACATCACAAGAAGAATTTTCCAGATTGCTGTCTGAAAAATATAATATTACATTTAAAGTCAGTCGTGGCAGATACAGCTACCTGCATCCTAATCGTCAAAAATACATCACCGGAAGAAATCTTGGAACGCTTTATGAAGAAAATCATCTTCTGCAGGTATTCCAGGATAACTCCAGCAAGCAACACGCAGAAAAGTCACATTCTACTGACAGACCAGTTACAGATTTTTCAGAAAAGTCAAAATCGTCAGCTTCTGTCCAAACTGACGAAACTACACACTCTTTCCTTTTTATAAAATCTGATTTACGACTTGTAACAGATTTACAGCACTGTATCAAGGCACAGCAAAGTCAGGCATACGCACAAAAAGTAAAGCTGTCTAATCTTAAGATGATGGCTCAGACAGTTGCCTATGTACAGGAACATGGTTTCCAGAGCAAGGAAGATTTAGATACTGCCCTTTCCAATGCCTCTGCCCAAAGCACTGATGCCAGAAATACTCTGAAATCCACAGATGACTCTTTAAAAAGTATAAATGAACAGATTCATTACACCGGACAGTACCTTGCCAATAAATCCATCTATTTCGATTACCGAAAAAGTCGAAATAAAGAAAAATTTTATGAAGATCACCGGGCAGAACTCACCCTTTATGAGTCTTCTCTCCGAATACTCAAAGAAAAAGCACAGGGCAAAAAACTCCCTACTCTGAAAATGTTGCGTGAGGAAAAGAGTCGTTTAACAGAATTGCAGACAGTACAGCGAGATGAATTTAACTCCCGGCGTGAATATGAACGTGAACTTCGTACAGTATGCTCCAATGTGGATATCATTCTTAATCATCCACATATACAGGAATCTCTGCACGAAACATCACAAGAACATTCTTGTTTCCGTTAAAAATCTCGATAAAAAATTTTCCAAATTATTTTTCACTTTCTCCGTTGACTAAATTCATTTTTTCGCATATACTATGAATAGGAAAACAGGCGACATCCTGTTGGTGTGGCTGACACCTAAAATCCGAAACGAAAGCCGAACATGAATCGGAGAGTTGGCAGGCAACAGAAAAACCTGAAAGCAAAGCCAGACATATGGGCTGGAGTGTTGGCGGACAACAGAAAAATCAGTCTATAAGGGAGATGCACAATGCTACGGTATTGTAATCTCCCTTTAAATATTTTATACATATTGCAGAGGTCATAATATGACAAAATACAACAAACAGCAGGCCATTTCTATCATTATAGATTGTGCTGCCAAATACGAAGAAAATCTCAATGGCTATCAGCTCTTATTTATTTTAAAAGACAAGCATAAACATATTTCTTCTCTGGAAGTAAGTTTTTATCCATATAATTTTCTTCACCTTACAGGCATTAAATTAATTGATGGCACTACTGCTACTGATTTTTACAAGCGCTGTTTAAACCATAAATTAAGTCCTGAAGATTTTTCCTTCGCATCTGATGGAACTACTCAGTTAAAACTTGAAATTCTTCCACAACTTATGCTTAAAAATATATCAGCTAAAATGGTTGGAGATTTTAACGGATGCAATCCAAAATTATATACAGAAAAATTAGCTGGTGGCGTAAAAGCCTGCCTTGGTTTTGTAAAAACTCATCGTGCTGAATATGTGCCAAATACAGTACTGAATACAGATATTCGCACAGTTACTAAAATTTCACAGCAGGTAATCGCTACATATCGTCGAAAAAATTCAGCTTCCCCTTATCAGGAATTAGTTTATAAGGCCAAAAAAATCGACTGGGATACCATTACCTTTCCGAAAGAATATGACTATCTCACCAAACCAGAGTAGCATATATCTGTAAGGTACTTAAGTTTTTTATATTCTTCTGTAATACATGAAAAGATGGTGCTATGCACCATCTTTCTAAAGTTCTTTTTTCTATATAAATAATATTATTCTATTTTCTCCACCAGGAAATATCCGTAAATATTTATTTGTTACATCCGTAATGTGTATATGAATACACCCAAGCACTATTATATTTTAAAATAGTATTACATTTTTTACACCATGTTGCATTTGCTTTATATACATCACATCTTGATCCAGTATGTCTATGCTGCCATACAGTATCAGTTACACGATTACCAGAAGCATGCGTGCAACTACTTTTAAATTCAATATAAGATAAATTCAGTACATCTCCTTTTTCATTATATATTTTCCCATCAACTTTTTCTTCCATTTTTGAAAAGTTATTATCAGGATTTGCTGCCATTACATATGACGAATTTATAAGCAACATGCAACACATACTCAATGCCATAAATAACACTTTTGTTTTTCTTCTCATAACCAATCAGCTCTCTTTCTAAAGTATTAATAGGATATTTCCAACAGCAGTTTACTGCTTTAACATAACAATACATTCTTCATTTATTAATTCAAATTTTATAATTTCACTATATGAAATTTCTTTACTTTCATCATAAACTACTATTTCAAATTCACATTCGTCTACATAATCTGGAGTATTATTTGCTAACTTCTCATTTTCATTACTATAGATTTGACCAAGCATATTTTTCTCAGGAATCCAGTATATATTTTTTTCATTCTGGTAAATCGTAAAAATATTGCTTTCTTTTCCTAATGATTTGCATTCATACATATAATTTTCTGGTATATCTATTTGAAAAATATAACCATTTCCTACCGGTGTTTCCATCAATTGTAATGTTTCTTTATGCTCCGGAATTAAAACGGAACTTTTCACATTTCCATCCTGTGTCATTGCATAAACAGTAATTGTCATTTTATTTTTTAACATAATATTCATGAACACGCATAAAAATAACATAGCTGTTACAATTACTCCAACTGTAATTCTTTTCATATAAAAATTTTTTTCAGAGTTTTTTTTCTTTCAAATCCCTCAAATATTCTCTGCTTCGATTCTTCCGTAAATTCGATTCCTGTCACAGCCTTTTTAATTATATTTTTATCCACACTCATTCACTCCCAAATTCTTTTTTAATAAATTTCGTCCCCGTTCCAAACGCTTTTTCACAGTCGATTCTGTAATTTTCAAAATCTTACTTATTTCAAAACATTTATATCCTTCTACATAATATAAAAAAAGCACCGCCTTATATTTAGATGGTAATTCTAAAAGGACATCAAATATCTGACTATCTATACTATCCTCAGGATATGTAGTCTTAATTGTTTCAATATTTATATGTGGATGTTGTTTATAAAAACGCAATTTATCTTTGCAAAGATTTATTGTAACTCTAATTAACCATGCCTTTTCGTGTTCATAGGTTTCAAAGAGAGGCTTTTTTAGCATATATTTTATCAATGCATCTTGCACCGTGTCTTCCGCATCATACGTTTTTTTAAGCATTACAATACATAGTTTATACATCATTTCTCCATATTTCTGAAATATCTCCTCAACTGAAGATGTTTCAATCATGCCTCTCACCTCCCAACTTTAGTCCCTTTACAGTAAAACGTTTCAGAATTCCAAAAGGTGACAACTTTATATAGTATTTTTTCATCTTTTAATTTGCACTCATCAAATATTGTTTAATGTACAAATCTCCCAAGCAATAAAAAAATACAAATATGTGTTGGATAATATATATAAAAAAATTTTTTCAAATTTTTCCCTTTGCGATTATTATATAATGCAATAAATGGTGCTGCAAGAACCATCCATGCCTGGGTATAATTAAACAACCCTGGGTAAACCCAATACTGAGATACACTTACAATATAAGAACCTATTAATACAAATACTGAAAAGAAAATCAATGCTACAATCTGATTTTTCTTTTTTTTCATATAATACCATCCAATTCCTAAGATCAGAAAAAATGGAGAATACTGAATCGTAAAAATATTAGGTAAAAATACATTTATTACTGAACCACTAGTCCCTATTATAAGACTTCCTATCCCTACTAAAATAGGTATAAGCATTAAAACTATATGCCTTATAATATGTTCTTTCTTTATAATCATATCAATCAAGTAAATATAAATTGCTGTAAAAAGCCATTCTGGAATTACATTAAATGAGATCTCCGAATGTAATAAATACGATAAAACAATTTCAAGAATGCAAATACATATATGATATTTATACAATCTGAAAATATAACTTTTTTTATCTGATGAATACCGCATAGCCTGTATCACAGCAAAAAGAAATAACGGTGCTGCAATTCGACCCACAATTCTAAAAATACTAACATTTATCGTAGTGTTTGCAAATACATATAAATACAAATGATCAATGGTCATACATACTAATCCTATTATTTTAAGCATTGTATTACTTAAATTAAAAAATATATTGTTCTTAATCCTTTCCATAAATCCCCCTATAAATTCAAAAGTGTAAAAGCCCTTCTATCAATTGCATAGAAGGGCTTTTACAAAACATTAGCCAAAATAACCTGAAATAGAATAACGGTTACCTATAGGGCTGCTATTAAAACGAAAATAAAATTTATCACTATTGCTGTATCCGCCAAGATCATCAGCTGTAATCGTATGTGATTTACTACCACCCGCACTAATTGTCCAACTACTTACAACCGTTTGAACAATAGTTCCTTTATGTACCAAATCAACCTTTACTTTATTACTTGAGCCTGCAGAAAAACTAAATTTTTTACCTTTAACGCTCGTAAAATAATAATTTGTATATAATGTTGAATAATTACTACTACCATCTACATAATATTTTCCATCACTCCAAGACCATTTTGATGTTGGTTCTTGAGTTGTTCTGGCAACAGGTACAAATTTAAATTCTTCATGTCCGTTAACATCGCCTGTAAAACGCACTTCCGGAACACCTTTATCCGCTTCTTGAGTCATCTCTTTATCTGTTTGTGCAAAAACAATCGACGACGGAACACAAAGGCATACCATAACCATAAATGTGAATAATAAACGTTTAAAACTCATTCTTTTGTTTCTCATGTAATTCCTCCCTTATTAGAAATATTATCTTTTTTGCTCCGACTTCCGAATATCTTTCCCATTGGATTCACCCCCTTTATTTTCTCTTTTAATCATAATACGAATACCCGCCCATAATAGTGACATTAATTTACAAATTTTGATAAAAAAATAATATTTTCTGAAAACACAAAGTATTAGCTAAATTAAAAAGTGCAGGAAAGACTACCTACATAACAATCTTTCATCAACCTAAATATAAAACTTCGAATCTATAATTCAAATCCATTAATAAAAGAGCCTATCTTTTCTTGCGTTCTATATCTTCTTCCATTACCTGCTGCATATCTTTCTGTCCACTACGTCTTGCAATTTCTTCCTTTTTCTCATTCAGTTTTGCAAGGACAGATTCTTTTGGACGGTTCTTTTTATCTTTTGGTGCTGCATTATTTTTAAGTCCATCAATCATATTGTAATTTGCTTCCTCTGTGATTTCCGCACTTCGCAGGTATTCCCCATTCTCCATGTACTTTTGCCAGTTATCCAGTTTCGGTTTATAGTCTTCTGCCTGCTCCTGTACTGGCGGGTGCAGAGAATCAAGAATCTTCTGTTTTACTACATCATCAAATCCATTGTAGGTGCTGTCTACAATCACATTGCCTTTCTGATCTAAGACTACATACGCAACATCTTTCCCATACTGCTCATGTTCCATAAGGAAATAATTCTTACCTTCCACCAGCAGATAATCTATTACTTCCCATGTTCCATCTTTTCCAGCTATTTCATAGCCCACTGTATCTTTTGCAAGGCCACCACCTTCTGAAGATGTGCCTTTCATAAAATCAGAAATTTCTATAAAAGTATCTTTATTTACATAGTAAATGGTCATAACACCCTTATCATTAAGGATCAGCACATCACTGGTACTGACTGCATGGCCTTTATAATTGTGCGGCTGTTTCTTCTCCAGCTCCTTTTTTATCTGCTCCGGTGTTTCTCCCGGCTTCATTGTTCCGAGATACACCTGTTCATAATTTTCCATCTGCACAGGAATCTGATCCTTTGCAAGTTCCTCATAGGTTCGGAAAAGAAGATTTCTCAATTCCGGTTTCTTTTTTAGCTGATAAACTGCAAACTGACTTGTACTCATTCTCCATCCACCTCCAGATCTGCTTTATAGATTTCTACCGTTTTCTGCAGTTCTTCATATCCCTCATCGCTAAGATAGTAGAGCTTCTGAATCGTTGTAAAAATCAGTAGTTTCATATCTTCGTCCAGATAGGAAAAAATCTCATCCATCGCTTCCATTGTCTGAATCCGGTTTCCTGCATCAAAAATTGCGACTGCTATATATTCATCTTCCTCAAACCTTACCATCATAATGTTACATCTCCCTTCTTATGTGCCTTGGATTTTTCTTTCGACGTATTCTGCTCCTGCTCTTTTATTTTCGCCTGACGCTCTCTGAGTGCCTGAAGAACGGATTCTTTTCTGCTCTTTGGTTGCGGAACGTTTTCTTTTTGTATAGGCTTCTCCTCTATTTTCGTAAGCTCCTGCTTTTGGGCAAAATATTTTTCCACATCATCCATTGCTTTTTGTACTAATGGACTTTCCTTATAATGCTGAATCATATCCACATCTTCCCGGTCAACTTTTCCCAGTCGCATAAGATCATACGGTCCATCATAATCACTTCCATCATGCAGTTCAAATCCAACACCTTTTATTCCATTCATGCGATCTGCAGGAATCGTTTCATAAATGCGTAATGCTTCTTCAAGGGTAAGGTTCTCATGATACTCACCCATAACAGGAAATTCCATACACTCCGCAACATAAAAAGTGATCGTGGCTTCTGGCTGTTCCTGCTCTGGTTTCCTGGTAAAAGCAGAGAATGTTTCTGCATTTTCCAAACGTGAGAGTAATGACCGGGCAGTGACTACATCACTGTCTATATCCGTTTCTTCCGACACCTCAGTCAGCCAGTCTTTTAAACCTGCTGTATCCTTGTTCAAAATATCCTCTGTAATTTTCTCGACCTGTTCTTCCCTATTTTCAACACTATCTTTATATTCATAGGTATCATACTCATAACTAAAATTATCCAAGTCCACTGCGAGTTTCTTGATTTCCTGCTGATCAAGATAGGCTTCGGATTCCTTTATATATTCTGCTAGGGTAATCCTTTCTTCTGAGATTGGGTTAATGTCTATTTTAATGCCTGCTATTGCCATACCATAGGAATTCAATTCGTTAAAAAAACTATCCTCCCGAATATTTCCCCGATAAGAAAGCACCACATCAAGATCAGAATCTGCACGATACAGGTCATCTCTGCTTCTGGAACCATGTACTCTCGCCCCAATCAATGTAACTTCATTTTCCAGTCCCATTTCTTCCAGAACAGCTCTTGCATGAAATAAAACTTCATATTCAATTTCTGCCCTGCCCATTCCATTCAATGCTGTTTCACATCTGCCAAGTTCCGAAGTGAATCGAACATCTCCACTAGCCAGCACTTCTTTAGAATGACTGATTACCTTATCCCGAAACTCCCTGTCATCAACTTTTACACATTCAACATCTTCCAAGCCTTCATTTTTCAGGCTGGCATACATTGCTTTCTGAATAGAATCTTCTGGATTTCCACAGGCACCTCCTGAAATTTCATGAAGTTTCTGATCATAAACCAGGTATTTATAGCCTTCCTCAGTCGGTTGCACTGTTAAATACATACCAGACATTTTAAATTGTACGGTTATTCCCTCATAATTTTTTAATGCCGCTTCCCTGTCATAACCATCAAAAAAAGCCTTTGGACAATTACGTTCAAACTGTATCTTCTCCATTCTCTCTTCTTCTGCATATTCAATTTCTGCATACAGTTCTTCATAATCCATTACATTTGCATCTTCTATCGAAAATCCTTCTTCCGCTAAAATGTTCTCCATTGCTTCTGAAATAGAAATATCCGGATTATCGTAGACACCGCCATCCAGTTCCAGATAGTCCTTATCATAGAATGTATAATCATAACCATCTTCTACTGTCTGGATTGTAAAATACTGCTCTCCAATCTGGTATGCTATCTCTGTATCATGCCCTGCCAGACTGTTGCCTATATCTTTAAAAGTATTGTATATCTGCGGATTCAGCCATCCTTCTACTTTCTGACAATCATAAATCAGCGTATCTACTCCATTCTTGCACTGGATAAAATCAAGACAGCCTCGCAACGGTGCCGTATTTTCAATTCCAAGAGCTTTCATTTTATGATTAGGCAGAGAGTAATATGCTCCAAGGGCAGCTCCAAGATCCTTATATCGCTCAATCTTCATCCCTCCTTTTGCTTCCAGATCTTCGATCACATAATATTGGTCAATATAATGATTTTCTGGCATTTTCAGGTCAATGCCATTATTTTCTCTGACTTTATGTATCTCGAAAAAACTGAATTTCTGTTCTTCCCCCTGCAGATTCTGTCCGGTCAGTGTCGGCTCCCATGTGTCCGTACTGATTGGCTGCTGTTCCATGATTTTCATAACTGTTCCGTCTGCCAAGATAACTGTTGCCTGTCCTGTAAGATTCATCAGGTCATATACTGTTGCACCATTTTCTTCCAGATATTCTGAAATAGCTTCCCTGGCTTCTTCATCAAATCCATGCCAGATGTCCTCTGCCACCAGTGTTCCATTTTCCGATACGATAATATCTGCTACGTCCTGACCGTATTCCTCACTCCTCATCTGGAAGAATCGCTCCCCATGATACGTTTTCATATCCATCGCATACCAGGTGCCTGTATGTCCGTCTGCTTCATACCCTCTTGTAGTTTCAGTTATATGCTGATTTTTCACACCAAGCACCTCTTCCAATTTCCTGGTACGGATTTCATTCCTTGCCATATCAATGAAACCATTCAGGACTGCCGGATGACTGCTCACAATATAGTCCCTGTTCAGATCCATTCCCCGGCTGATATTTTCCGGAATATCAATGCCATCTGCCCATCGTTTATTGCCATCAGAAAATCTTCCATCATAGGAAAGCTGTTTCAATGTATTTGCCAGAACAAAGGCAACCCGTTCTTCTCCGTATTTCTCAACCACACTTACTGCAGCATCTGGATTTAAACGCATACCGTTAAAGCCCTCTGCGATTGCCTGTTCGATTGCATTTTTACAGTCAATGTTCAGTTTTCTGGAATCCAGGTAAGCATCTACATTTCTCTCCTGCATAGCCTTTTCCAAAGTTCCCATATAAACTTCCGGATATGCTTTTACTGGATTGGCATTTAACATTTCAGCTCTCTGTGCCACAAAGTCCGGTAGTTCTGTAAATCCAAAGGAATCTACATAGTATGCGGTTAATCTACCGCCCCGGTTCGTAATGATCACATCACTGACTGACATAGAGTGTCCGGTAAAATCGTTTGGTCGTTCTATATTAAAACGCTCAAAAAGATTGTCCAGTGTCGTAGCATCTCTCAGTCTTTCACTGTAAACCATCTGATAGTCTTTGCCATCTACGGTAAATCCCATTTCTTTTGCCGCTTCCAGACTTAAAAACTGATATCCTCTTTCTTCCTGGCCACTGTTGATCTGATAAATACCATAACGGTTTCCATCACTCTCTAAAAGAAGTGTTTCTTTGATTTTTGCCTTTTCTTCCGGTGTCATAACCGTTTCCTGACTTCTCCGATAATTTTCCCATTCAAATTTCGTCACTCCGAATAACCCGTCATGCTGTAAAATGTCCCGTTCCAGATTCATAACCCTCTGTGACTGCTCCTGACCGCCAACTGCTCCGGTCAGCCCGTAAACTGTTACTCCATCATGGTGCAGTTCCACTGCCCGTTCCCTGGTAAGCGGAAGCATACTCTCCGAATAAAATCCGGCTTCATGCAATTCTGATAAGCCGATCATCGAATCCGGCAGACTGTCAATCTGTTCCTCCGCTTCTCCAATCAGTTTTAGTACCGCTTCTCTGTTTCCATCCAGAATAGATTCTGCAAGATTCTCTACCAGTTTTTCCATTGCTTTCCTGTCATCCAGTTTATAAGCAAAATTCACGATAAGATTTCTCTGGTCATTGCTGAAAATCGTCCGTTCCTGCTCCAGACGGTTAATGGTCTGTTCTGCATACTGCATGGCACTCATTTCTTCTGTCTGCTCCACAACATCTGCTTCCTGCTCTGGTCTTTCTATCTGAAGTTCTCTGAGCTTTTCCTCAATCTGTCCGATCATATCAGCAGAAGTCTTACGGATGGTGTCCATAGAAGCACGAAGCTCTTTCATATTTTTACCGGAAGACCAGCTTGCAATATAAGAAAAGGAATACTCTGATGTATCCAATCCAAAATGGTTGCATACCACATAGGCAACACTTTCTGCTTCCACTTCCCTTGTAAGCTGGTCTTTTACAATGCCCTCTGCTTCCATCTGGTCACGATCATGTAATACTGCATGTGCGGTTTCATGCACCGCTGTTTTCATGGTCTGTGCCTCACTCATGCCAAGTTGGACAGCAATATATTTATCGACAAGCTGATAAAAGCCTTTTGCTTCCCCGTCAATCTCAATAAAGCGGATAGGAACTGGGGCAACCATTTTTAATGCTTCCATAAAATTATGGTAGATTAGAACATCCCCCTCCAGTTCTGATACCTCAAACTCTGGAATCGGTTCTCCTGTGGTCTGGCTGACATCAAATACTGTCGTAACCCGGAATCTTGTAATGACACGCTCTACTACTTCTGTTTCCGGCTGTCCATCTTCCCCGATCACAATCTCGCCAGTGTCCGGATCAGTCTTTTCAATCTCCTGTTTCTCTTTATACGGAGCCGGGGCAATAATCTGGATGCCCTTTTCCCCTCTTTTTACCTGCCGGTTGAATTTCTTCTGCCATGCCTGATACCCGGCTACCAGTGTTGCTTCCGGTTTCTGCATGGCGATCAACAATGTATTATTAAAACTGTAATTATGGAACTTTGCCATTGTGTTCAGATATTCGGTATATTTTTCTGATGTGAATATTTCTGCAACGCCCTGTTCCAACTGCTCTGTAATCTGCTTTAACTGTTCTTCTCTGTTTGCCATAATCAAATCCTCCATAGAAAAATCCCGCCAAAGCTCTGGTCACTCTGACGGGATACCCTTTATAACTCCTGTTCATGTTTCTTTTTGGGCTTCTGATGTGTTTCACCTGCCTGTTGTTTCTGTTCTTTGAGTCTTTCCAAAACAGACGTTTTATGAACACTGTCTGCGATTCTGTCCTGACGTTCCTCTGGCACATTTACTTCCGGATTTTCCCCGATACCCTCATCCGCCAGAAGATTTTCTCCCCCTTTCTCATCCATATTGAGCATGGCATTTAATTCTGCCAGACGTTCCATTTTTTCACTCAGTTCCGCTTCTTTCGGAAATGGCTTCTGTACCTCTTCCTGTGCAGTCTTTAACTGCTGTTGTACCGTTTCCAGATTCTGCTCGGTATCTGCCAGCTTTTTCTCGATTGCAGAAAGTGCATTATGAATCCTCTGGATATTACCCAGAGTATCCTTTCCGAACTCAATCTTATAAGAACATTTTCCCTTGAGCGTCATGGTATAAGTATTCGACAGGAAATTATATTCTGAAGAAAGTGCAAAACCATGATATTCTCCGATCTGCCCGGCTGATTTTACAGACTTCAAACCGGATGCTGCTGAAATGAGTGCAACTCCTGCTTCTTTTTTATCTGTATACAGCTTTCCACCGACTGTCATTGCAAAGTGGTCATTATCCTGTAAATCTATTCCTTTTACTACATCTGCATCCACACGCATACCGGCAATCTTCTCTTTTAATGCGGTAATCTGTACTGGATACCGCTTTGCAATATCCGATTCCAGACGATAGATCTGACTGGTGTGGTTCGCTTTCAGAAGTTTCAGCTTACTTACCTGCACATCCAGATCCATTTTCTCCTTAATATATTCGTTACCCGTTGCCAGTGCTTTGATCTCTGCATAGGACAATGCCGTATCATCCACATCCTCACAGGCACGAACCGGGGATTTACTGGTCATAATCTGCGAAATAAACTTCTGTTTGTTTTCCAGAATCTGCCACATGTACGAATCGAAAGTATTTTCCGTTACATACCGAAAGATTTTTACCTTATCATTCTGGTTTCCCTGTCTGAGAATACGTCCCTCCTGCTGTTCCAGGTCAGACGGTTTCCAAGGACAGTCCAGATGATGCAGTGCAAGTAGTCTGTCCTGAACGTTGGTACCAGCACCGAGTTTCGGAGTGGAACCCATCAGGATTCTTACCTGTCCGGCCCGCACCTTTGCAAACAGCTCCGCTTTTCTTACTTCCGTATTATACTCATGAATAAATGCGATCTCCTCTTTCGGAATACCCCGTTCTACCAGCTTATTTCTCACATCATCATAAACATTGAATGTTCCGTCATTTTTCGGTGTACTGAGGTCACAGAAGATCAACTGGGTAGCCTGTGTATCTTTTCCGTCCTCCCATACCTGGAAAGCATTCTCCACACAGGCATTTACCTTGCTTTCCCCTGCATCCGGCAACATATCATTTAAAAGCCTCTGGTCTAATGCACATTTTCTTCCGTCATTGGTAATCTTGAGCATGTTATCTACCCTTGGATCTACCACACCGCCACGAACCTTTTCTGCACGTTCTGAAAAGGCTTCCACCATTTCTTTCTGTTCCTCGCTCGGCTTTAATACTTCATTGATATATTCTGCTTCCGGTACAGGAAGATTCAGCATATCTGCAGTCTGAATATCCGCAGCTTCTTTAAATATGGAGATCAGCTCTGGAAGATTAAAAAAACGGGCAAATCGTGTTTTTGCACGATAGCCCGTCCCTTCCGGTGACAATTCGATTGCTGTAACTGTTTCTCCAAAAGTCGCTGCCCACGAATCAAAATGTCCCATTCCCATATTCATTAAAGTATCATACTGGAGGTATCTCATAATGGTGTATAACTCAGTCATGCTGTTTGATACGGGTGTTCCCGTTGCAAACGTAATTCCTTTTCCTCCGGTTATCTCATCCATATACCTGCATTTCATAAACATATCCGAACTTTTTTGTGCATCGGTCTGTGAAATACCTGCCACATTCCGCATTTTTGTGTATAAAAAAAGGTTCTTATAGTTGTGGCTCTCGTCCACAAACAGCCTGTCAATGCCAAGCTGTTCAAAAGTAACCACATCATCTTTTCGTGTCTGGTCATTCAGTTTTTCCAGTTTTGCTTTCAATGTTTTCTTTGTCTTTTCCATCTGCTTGACCGTATATTGCTGTCCTGCTTCCTCTTTTGCCGCCTCAATAGAAAAAGTAATATCTGCAATCTGATCCTTCAGCAATGCAATCTGTCTTTCTCTGGAAAGTGGAATTTTCTCGAACTGGCTGTGTGCAATGATAACTGCATCATAATCACCAGTTGCGATTCTGGAACAAAACCGTTTTCTGTTTGCCGGTTCAAAATCTTTCTTCGTTGCCACCAGAATATTTGCTCCCGGATACAAGCGTAAGAAATCGCTTCCCCACTGTTCCAGCAAATGATTTGGAACCACATAAAGGTTCTTTTGTGCCAGTCCCAGACGCTTGCTCTCCATACCGGCTGCGATCATCTGAAACGTCTTGCCTGCACCTACGCAGTGTGCGAGCAGTGTATTATTTCCATAAAGGATATGTGCCACTGCATTTTTCTGATGCTCCATCAGCTTAATTTCCGGATTCATTCCCACAAACTGGATATGACTGCCATCATATTCCCTTGGCCGGATGCTGTTAAACCGTTCATTATAAATTTTACAGAGTGTTTCCCGTCGGCTCATATCCTTAAAGATCCACTCTTTAAATTCCTCCCGGATCAGTTCCTGCTTCTGCTGTGCCAGGGTGGTTTCTTTCCGGTTCAGTACCCGGTGTTCCCCATTTGCATCATGTATTGTGTCATAGATTTTTGTGTCACGCAGATTCAGGGCATCTTCCAACAGCCTGTAAGCATTTGCCCTCTGTGTTCCGTAAGTTGCCGTAGAAAGCGGGTTATTGCTGCTGTCCACATTCTTTCCTTTTATGTTCCATTGTCCAGTCACTTCCGCATACTGGACTTTGATACGCTCATAATTGATATGCTGTCGTGGTGTATGGAATGTCTCTGCCATGAACTCTGTAATATAGTCTGGAGAAATCCATGTTGTACCAAGCCTTGCTTCAATCTCGGAAGCATCCAGATCTTTCGGCTGTACTCGTTCCAGTGCCTGTACATTGATCATATATTCCGGGTGGTTTTCTGCAAACTGCCTTGCAATGTTCAGCTTCTCCCTGACATTCCCGGAAAGATACTCATCGGATGGCTCCCATTTATCCGTAAGCGGATTCTTGAAGATAACACCCGTAAGCTCCTCTGTGACCTCCTCCACTGTTTTTCCGGTAAGCTCCATCATATAAGGAATATCTACTTTTGCCTTTTCCCCGATGGATACCGCCAGTGCCTCACTTGCAGTATCTACCGATGTTACCGGCTCTGCCCTGCGGATTGTCCTTTTCGTAAATATGTCTGCTTTCCGCTTCAACTCGCCCTTTTCGTCCAAAAATTCAAGGGAAGTTAAAAGGCAATAGCTGCTGTCCATGCTGAACGCTCTTTTATTCGCATTGCTGCTGAGTAGTCCATACTTGGCAGTAAAGCTGTCATAAACCTGATTCAATTCAGCCTGTAAGCTGGCAACCTCTTCATCACTGCATTCTTCCAACTGCCGTTCCAGAAGCCTGTTTGTTGCATCCCGGATGGCAACCATGCCCCTGACACGTTCGCCTGTCACAACGGGAAGTTCCATCTTATTCATAACAGAATTTTCCCTGTAATAAATATCCTCTCCGACAAGTGCAAAGCTAAAGTTCTTAATGTTCGGATCTGCCGGTATGGATACCACCTGTTCTTCCAGTTCCGTATCCGAAATCTCCTGCTCTGTGATGGTTCCCTGGATATGCTTTACCGCTTCTTTTAACTGCTCTGCCAGATCTGCTCCCTCTTTTGCCTTTACTGTCACTTCCTGTTTTCCGTACTGGGTACTTTCTGTTGTAAAATCTCCAAGCACCATTTCCGGATGATCAGCAAAATAGGAATTGACTGTATAGCCTTCCGGTGTAGTTTTTAACTGTACCCAGTCTGGTTCTGTAATTGCAGCCCTGTCCCTTTTCTGGAAAAACAGAATATCCGCAACCACACTGGTATTGGCATTTCTCTGGAAAGCATTGTTCGGTAAGCGTATTGCCCCAAGCAGGTCTGCCCGGTTTGCAAAATACTGTCGGACTTCCGGATTCTGTTTATCCATTGTACCGCTTGATGTGACAACTGCCACCACTCCGCCCGGACGTACCAGGTCTAAGGATTTTGCAATAAAATAATCATGGATCATAAAGTGGTATCTGTCATATTTGCGGTCACTGACCTGATATGCCCCAAACGGTACATTTCCAATCACGCAGTCAAAAAAGCTGTCCGGGTAACTGGTTTCCTCAAATCCCTGTACTGCAA
>ERZ772954.533-NODE-533-length-37553-cov-69.194917_pt1 | contig 37553 bp, 35 predicted proteins | sample MGYA00580684_ERZ772954 | MGnify/ENA primary metagenome ERZ772954 (study PRJEB29015, sample SAMEA2737654) | human gut metagenome | biome: human gut; feature: human-associated habitat; material: faeces | place: China | collected 2012 ...
GTCAAGGCAGACACCGTCGATGATCTGCTGGGTGTTCAGGCCCTTGCTCTCGGCGTAGGTGTCCAGTTCATTGAAGTAGGCCACGCGCAGCGCCAGATAAGTGTTGGCAAACAACTTGACGGCCTCGGCTTCGGTGAAGCCCATAAATAGCGTGTCAATGTTTTCCTTGATGGCTCCCTCCTGCAGCAGTGCCGCAAACGTATGCGCAGCCTCCACCAGGCGTGGGTCGTTCAGGTCGGTGCCGACGATGATGCGGCTCGGGTAGAGATTGTCGTAGAGCGCCTTCGACTCACGCAGGAACTCGGGGCTGAAGATGATATTATTGCATTGGTACTTTTCCCGAACAGAGGCAGTGAATCCCACGGGGATAGTAGATTTGATAACCATAATGGCGTCCGGATTATATTGGATGACCAATTTAATAACTGCTTCGACTGCAGAGGTATCGAAGAAATTTTTCTTGCTGTCATAGTTGGTTGGAGCTGCGATAACGACAAAATCAGCATCTCTGTAAGCTGCTTCTGCATCTAATGTAGCAGTCAAATTCAGGGCTTTTTCAGCGAGGTATTTTTCAATATACTCATCCTGAATCGGAGACTTTCTGCGGTTTATAAGGTCAACTTTCTCCGGGATAATATCAACCGCCATAACCTCATGGTGCTGCGACAACAATGTCGCAATGGACAAGCCAACATAGCCAGTACCGGCTACTGCAATTTTCATTTGTTTTTCCTCTTCTCTTTATTATTAGAAAATAATTTCTTCACGAATTCGTAGCTATTTATATCCCCAATATCATACCGTTTTCCGGGCATTTGATAAGCATACATCTCTTCTTTTCGACTTAGCCATGCCGCAAAGCTTCCAGGAGCGTCACAGCCACAGCCTTCATCCAACGCTTCTTGTGTGCGCCTTACATCACAGTCACGATAGAAGTAAAATGGTGGAACTGCTAGATTTCCTCTCGGTTCCAGAGGCTTTTCCTCATAGCTGATGATGCGGTCATTGTCATCTACAGTGATAATCGCCGTTTTTTGCTGTTTTTTTAGTTCGTTTTCTTCGTGGCACATGACGCAGGACGTACCTTTTTCGTTTGCGAACTGAACAAATGCAGACAGACTGAAATCCAGCACATTGTCCCCTGCCATGACCAGCAAATTATCATTCAAATTCAACCTATCTACTGCAAGTTGAATATCTTTTACTGCACCAAGGCGTGTTTCATTCGTGCTAGTTCCATCGTCAAGAACTGTAATAGTGTAGGGACGATTTTTATTTTTATTCTTTTTCCAGTTTTCAAAGTACTTCACAAATTTATGATTCGAGATTACAACGAATTCATCAATGTCTGTAGTAGCTGCCAAATCATCCACAAGCCAGTCCAGGATTGACTTTTCCCCCACATCCAGCAACGGCTTTGGGAAATTTTCTGTCAGCGGATACAAACGCGTTGCGTAGCCTGCTGCGAGAATCAAGCATTTCATAGATAACTTCCTTTACAGTTCCACACCATTTGCGCTATCGCATAAATGGAACGAGTATTTGTTTTCCAACGCGGGAAACTCTTTCAGATATTCCATACCAACTTTAGTTGCAATGTCCTCTGCCTTTTCTGGGTCGATAAATGCCATACAACAGCCCTTGAACCCCGCACCGGAGAAACGGCCTCCATAAATACCATCAGTATCTACCATGATTTCGTACAGCTTTTTCAGCTCATCACAGCCGCACTCATAACTGTAAATAGAGGATCTACCGCTTTCAAAGATGCACTGACCATAGCCTTCCAAATCTCCTTTTCGCCACAGCGCAGCGCCCTGCTCAGCACGTGCAAATTCACTGTAATAGTGTTCTGCGCGTCTGCGCCAAAGCTCCGGCAAGCGATTTTTGTAGGCTTCAAACACCTCAAACGGTACATCACGCAAACGAGTATTTGCAAATGTGTCATAGTCCATTCCTGCATATCCCATTAATGCATATGCTGCTGCCTTGCATTCATCCTGTCGCAGATTGTATTTGGAGTTTTGTAGTGACCGCTCCAATCCAGAAAAAAAGATTGCAATCTTGTACGGCTTCATATTCTCATTGGTCTGGGTAAGCTCGTAGCTATCATCCTTTGTATCCAAGTACAGCAGATGATTCTTCTTGGATAGCACTTCACAGCTTTGATCAAGCTTTCCGCAGGAAACACCAACATACTGATTTTCGGCCGCTTTCGCAGTAAGAATCATTTCCATCGGTTTCAGGTGGATATTATTTACCTTGCAGAGTGCCGACAAGAAGCATATGATAACTGCTGCAGATGAGGACAAGCCCCCAATCGGCAGACTTCCTTCGATAACACCAGACAATCCAACATTCAAGCGGTATTTCTCTCCCAGCATTTTTGCTGCACCGCGTAAATGATCTGCCCAATCGCCCTGTTTTTCTTCCGGCACTGCATTCACAAAAAACTGCGCGCGTTTGGAGAAATTCAACGATTGCAGTTCAATGATACCATTTTGCTTGGGATGGTAGGCCATATGTATGCCTTTGTCAATGGCCAAGCCATTAATCTTTCCGTACTGGTGGTCAATATGCGCGCCCAAAGGACAAATACGGTATGGACAGAAAGCCACATTAAATGGCTCCTGATGGTAGAGCTGTTGATAGACTTCTACACATTTCATTTGATTTTCCTTTTAAATCGTTCTATTTATGTAACTTTCGGTAGCATTTTCTCTGTGTTTGACAATACACGGATTTCCGAAAACGACAGAATGGTCAGGAATATCACAGTTCACAAAACTATTTGATGCAATCAAAACATCATTTCCGATTTTTACGTTTCCGACAATTGTTGCATTGATTCCAATCCAAACGTTATCACCAATTACAGGGTAACCTGCTCTTTTGCCTCGATGCTCTTCTCCAATCGTCACACCTTTGTGGATGTTTACATTTTTTCCGAGCTCAGCTTTTGGATTGATTGTGATGCAGTAGGCGTGCCCAAAATATAGTCCGGGTCCGATATTGGTATCAGCTGACAAGTCTATATGTCTTTTATTTCTAGCAATTTTAAAAAGCAATTTATAGATGTTTTTCACAATGGGATTTCTTGCCGATTGTGCTTTACGATACCATTTTTGAAAACTCGGTACCCCCCCCCCGGGAATATCTTATTCGATCCAGTTCTAATGCTGTTTGATTCATATCATTCACTCCGAATAAAACTCTTTATACCACTCTGCAAACTTTCTCAGCCCTTCACGCAGCGGTGTGTGCGGCTTAAAACCGAAATCACGCTCCAGAGCAGAAGTGTCGGCATAAGTTACCGGCACATCGCCTGGTTGCATTGGCACAAGCTCCTTGTGCGCTTCAAAGTCGTAGTCAGCCGGAAGAACGCCTGCACGGACTAATTCTTCAGACAAAATCTGTACAAAGTCCAACAGATTTTCAGGGTTACTATTGCCGATGTTATAAACTGCATACGGAGGAATGGGTAGGCCATCCTCTCCGTCTTTCTTTTCTGGAGGCTTCTTCATGACGCGGACAACGCCTTCTACGATATCATCAATATAGGTGAAATCGCGTTTGCAGTTTCCGTAATTAAAGATTTTAATCGTATCGCCTTTTACCAATTTGTTGGTAAAACCAAAATATGCCATATCTGGACGTCCTGCCGGACCATACACTGTAAAGAAGCGCAAACCCGTAGAGGGGATGTTATATAGCTTAGCGTAGGCATGTGCCATAAGCTCATTAGATTTTTTAGTAGCCGCGTAGAGCGACACAGGGTTATCGACTTTATCATCCGTAGAGTACGGTACCTTTTTGTTGCTGCCGTACACGGACGATGAGGATGCATACACAAGGTGCTCCACTGGGTAATGACGGCAGGCTTCGAGAATGTTATAAAAGCCAAGCATGTTGCTTTCAATATAAGCATCCGGGTTTGTGATTGAGTAGCGCACTCCCGCCTGCGCACCAAGGTTGACAACAATATCTGGATGATGTTGTTCAAAAATGCTGTTGATGAGAGCCTTGTCCGCCAGATTTCCCTTGATAAAGGTATAGTTTTCAAACTTTTGAAGCTCAGCAAGACGTGCTTCCTTGATACGTACATCGTAGTAATCGTTCATGTTATCAAGTCCGATAACTTTGATGTCTGGTTCCGTTGTCAGGATACGCTTTGCCAGGTTTGAGCCAATGAAACCGGATGAACCTGTTATAAAAAACACCTTATTCATCGTGTGCTTTTCTCCTTACCTTATTGAACAGTTGATTTACCCTGTTTTTGTAAAATATAAAATTTACACCTACAATGATGACTAATGCAGCTAATGCAACTTTAACTGCCATAAAGAACCAGCTAATATAGCTAAGTTCTCCAACGCTTATTTGTCCTCCGACTATAATGACTGTAACGGCACTTAGGGCATCAATTGCAAACTGTTTTGCGACTTTTGTTAATGGCCAAAATATAAAGTGCTTAGAGTCATACACCGCAAGCCAAATTGTCTGGTATGCCATAGCCGCCAACGTTCCGATTGCAACACCAATCAATCCCCAGGCTTTAACGGTCAATACTGAAACAACAATATTCAGAACTGCTGCAACAATATAATTCTTTTGAGTCTGTTTGTAGTGCCCTGCTGCCAGCACCATAATATTGTAGGGAAGTCGTAAGCAGTGCATCGCATTCGCCAATGTTAGCAAAATAGCAAACGCAGGCTGAATGTAGTTAGCATCATTAATTCCAAATGTGTAGACCTGAACAAATGTTACTATCAAAGCAGCCGTGCAGGAAAACACATATGTCGTCCCTGTATGGATTATCCATTCCACCCACGCAAAGAAATCCTGGAGTTGTTTCAGTTCCTGTTTTGCCCAAAGCTCCCCAATCAATGCTTGAATGCCATTTGTCATGGAAAGAAATAATGTCTTTACTCCTTTAACAACCAGGAAATAAACCGAGTAAATTGAAACATTCGACAAGGTTGAGAAAACCGTCAATACAATTGTATCTGTTCCATCCAAAACAACTGCTGCAACGTGTTGTGCCACACCATTCCATTTTTGCTTAATAGGCTCCTCAGTATATTTGATTTTCCAATCAATTTGATAATGCCGTTTTACATAAATATGAAGTACAAGCGGCCTAGCAAGATAAATCAGCGATGTTGCCAGCTTAACCATCTGTATTGTACCGTCCATTGAAATCATAATGGCACAAACAAGGGTGTTCAGGATAATCGTAATGGTTTGCGCATTATATTGGATATACCCGCGTTGGTCTGCATTTAACAAAAGCGAATTGACAATTCCAAAGTAGTATTGCGCAAACGAACTAATTGAAATTGCAACAATCAGTGTAGCAGTATACAAAAAGCCAAAATTTTGATTTGCTATTACTGGATAGACCAGCATCAAAACCACAACATAAGCAAGAAGAATCTGTGCTAGTCGTTGAAAGAACTTGTTCGCAGAAACCATCACTTTGCTGATTTGCTTATTGTCCTTTTCCGCTAATGGTTTGTACAGTGAAGACTGGACAACAGCCCCTACGCCAAGTTCCAAAAACGAAATTACACTTAAAAATTGTGTAATTGAATTTACAAGACCGTTGACTTCGGAACCAAAATGCTGTAAAAACAGTCTTGGTAATATAAAGCCGCAGATTAGCGCAGTAATTTGTGCTGCCATAGATGCCACTGTGTTTTTTGCCAGTAATTTCTTTCGCATGATTTTCTTTTGTTGTCACTGCTTCGATGGAAGCCGCAACATTTCTCCTATTTTGTAATCCCACTCAATTGGTTCAATTTTGTCAAAACCACTTCCATCAAAAAACGTCAACTCACCAAAATAAATTTGACCGTTACACTCGTATAAATCAACTCGAATATGCGGCAGTCCCTGTGCCAATTTTTCTGCAATAGCAATCATTTCATCAAATTTATCTGGTTTATCAGGGCGGACCTTCGCGTGTTCATATCCCCATGTAAAATCAAGCCACCTGAAGTCTCTGTCAAAATAGTCTGCCTTAGTAGGTGTCTCTGCGTTTCGATCAGAGTTTATCATCACGAATTGTACCTTGCCATCAAAACAATAGAATTTATAATCCTTAAGGTCTTCTTTCTCGGATTGATTTGCAAACACTATATTGAGCCGATAAACGCATCTGTCATTACAAATCAGATACCCCCCCGATATTGTCAGGCAGTACAATGAGCTCACCTAATTTTTCGTCCCATTCTTCCGGCTTGAATGGCATTAATCCGGCGCACGGGTGAAACGTTAATTCTCCAAAATATATCTGTCCATTAACTTCATATAAATCAACCCTCAAGAATGGAACATCCTTTGCCAATTTCTTTACTAATTGCTTCATATCATCAAAATGGTCGGGCTTATCGGGAATAGTATCAAATTCTTTGTAATCCGTCCTTCCAAACGGAGCCTTTTCCCAGTTAGTATCAACAAATCCAACTCTCGCCTTTGTGTGATCCTCCATATGATCAGAAACATACAGATAATGTGGCTCGCCATTAAAGCAGTAGAATTTGTAGTCCTTCAATGAAGTTGACTCTTCAAAGCTTGCACTATGCAGCCACAGCGTATAGTGCGAATTAAGGATTAGTATCCCCCCCATCGGGAAGATTTATCCATTCGCCAAGCTTTTTGTCCCACTCGTCTGGTTTGAATTTTTCGTTGCCTCCTGCCGGGAAGAATGTCATTTCTCCAAAATAAGGTTTTCCCTTTACTTCGTAAAAATCCACTCGAAGAAACGGTATTTTATCTGCTAATTTTTCTGCCACCTTTATCATTTCGTTATAAGTTGCTGGTTTATTAATCTCCGAGTCACTAGATGGGTGTCCTTCTCTTTCAAACGGCATTCTTGTCCAATCAGCATCATAAAATGTGATATGCAAGCCATCCTTTGAGAAGCGACTATCGCAAACAAAAGTAGCTTTTACCTTTCCGTTAAAGCACATCAGCTTATAATCGCTTAATTCATCAGACACACCATCAGACATATATTTCTCCGCAATAATACGCGGTGGGACATTTTTGTATGGCCATTCCCGATGAATATAGTAGTATTTTCTCCTGAGGCAGTGCTCAATCTTTCTTTTTGCAGCTGCCTTATCAAATGTTGATTTATCTTTGCATATAACAAGGCCGCCACTATCATGCGTACACTTCAGCACAAATTGATTGGGTAAAGCATCAAAGTCAATGTCATCGAAACGGCTCCAAACGCCCAACGTTGGAATTATGTACTGTTCTCCAATTCGATCTGCAACATACTGTTTTGCAGCGTATTTATCTACCATTGTTGTATATTCCGGTTTACGGTTATACAGCTTAAGCCATTGCAGTTTTTCATTGAATGTTTGAGGATTTTTGAGATTCAGTTCTCTTCCCATCAAAAGTTTGAATTCTTTCTTCAAATAAAGCTCATCCGGCATCCAATTATAAAGGCCGATTGTGCTCAAATATCCAAACCTAATTTTCTTGTCAAACAAAAAATTTCTAATTATTTTTAGGCTCCGATTCATATTTTCATCCCTATCACATTTATTTCATAAAAGAATATGTATCCAAGTTCAAAATTTTTAGCCACATATACATTAAAAACATAAAAATTACTCCAAGCGGAATTTTTAACTTAGTATTTTCGGTATTGCCTCCAGTTAATTCGCCAATTAGATTTGGCAGGAATACGGTAAGCGAAAGTGAGAAATATGATACGATTCGAGCCCAGTTTGAAAAAGTAAAAGCTATCGGTTGCAGAAATGCCGCCAAAAAGACGAATTTAAAATAAAAATTCAACCGTTCTGGTGCTTTTCCTTTGAAACAAACAAATATTGCAATTACGCATAGCCATAAAACAATCAACATCGAAATTCCGCCGTTGTAATTTCCGCCTTCACTGATTCGCGCAAAGCGATTTAGAATGTTAAGAACTTTACCTCCTAGTAATCCAATCACAATCGACAACGGTATGGAAATAAATACAGTTGATTTATTTATCGGAATTTTTTCGATAAAATATGCTAATACAAAAACCACTGCCGTTCTATGGAACATCATCGCTATCAGTACAACGACCATAAATGGCACAATTTTTCTTTGCTTTATATATTTGTAAGAATACGTAAGGATTGCCATTGCACACCACTGGCGCAAAATGAACATTGACGAATTCCACATTCCCATGCCAATAAATACAACAAGCGACAGCAACGGCCATTTGGATTCACTTTTTATCCAACGAAATATTGGCATCAAGATAAAAAATGCCATAAAAACAAGCAGTGTTCGTTGGTCTTTGAAAATGTGCCCAAGCAACCAGTTTACTGCAACATATCCTTGCTCCCATCCAAAGTCCATAGCGCTTTTAAAGGAAAGCTGTCGAATATATCCGTATCCCCAGCAGTAATTTTGCGTATCCGCACCAACACTAAAATCTCGAATTGAGGACAGGACTATAAGTGCTATTGCACACCCCCAATAGAGTAAGTTTTTGAATTTGGGTGACATTCGTCCGCATGATAATAAAGCACATAGTGAAACACCTATGAATACAACGGAGTAGACTGCCATTTCATTTTCTCCTGTTATTCATTTCAGAATCTGTAAAATATATTCTTCCCACATCGAATTAACCTTATCTGGGCGGAATGCGTCAGCATACTTTTTTTCCAGCGTTCCTTGCTCCCTGCCATCCATCACCTTGCAAATAGCTTTTGCCATTTGTTTTACATCATCACATGGAACCAGTTTATCCTTTGCGCTTTGTCCAAAAAGCTCCCTTGGTCCCCCGCAAGGGCAATCTGTGGAAATGCAAGGCACGCCTGCGGCCATTGCCTCCATCAAAGCATTTGGCATTCCTTCATAATCAGAAGAAAGTACAAACACATCCGCTGTCTGTAATGCTTTCACAACATTATCGGTTGCTCCCATTAGGAAAACTCGCTGCTCAAGATTCAGGTTTGCAATTTGTTCTTCAAGCTTTCCGCGAAGTTCTCCCTCTCCATAGATTTTCAAGGTCGCAAACGGGAATTTCTTTTCTACCTCTGCAAATGCATTGATCAGCATGGCATGATTCTTTTGTTCAGTCAGTCTTCCGCAAGTGACAATTTCTCCGCGAACAGGCTTTCGATCAACCTTATAGAAATCCTCTTTCACTGCGTTATAGATGATTTTTGACTTCTTTTGCAATCGTTCTGGGAACCACTTTTGAGCATCGCTGGTTTGAAACACACAGCCATCTGCCATCGGGAGCAGAACTTTACCTACAAACCAGCCCAATTTTCCCGCATACTCTTTATTTGGATCATTGCGAACAGAAACCAATGTTTTTACAGGCAGTCCTGTAGTTGCTATAATTGCGCGGAAATTGGGCTCCTCCATAAAGGAAACAAGTATATCCGGCTTCTCCGATTTGCAAAGAGCTCTTAACTTTTTAATTCTGCTTATGTTCCTCTTTATGCGCGATTGCTTTATTTCCGTTTCTTCCAATGTCAAACGCTTTACGGTCCGCGCTAATGGATACTCCCATGTATCCCGAAAGGATGTGACCAAAGTCGTATCATATCCATTCTCGGAAAAAAACTTTGCCAAGTTTACCATGACACGCTCTGCACCGCCGCCATTTATAGCATTTACATAAAATACAATCTTGCTCATACCTGTTCTCTCTTAATTGACAACCATATAATGTTTTTCGGTAGCCCCAACATTAAAGATGCCTCTTTATTTGATTGAGCGTTTCAACAAAAAACGGTCTAATATCTCTTAAATCGAAAATAGAATGCGATTCAGCCTTGATAAATTCGACTACCCACTCTTTAACACATTTTTGAGATAGTGCAACTTTCAAGTCATTATAATCTGGTATAAAACGAACTGGGTTACTAAATGAAAGTGGTAAATCTGGTAACTGTCCAAACACTGAATAATAGCACCAAATAAACGGCAGGTTTACGCCTGCACTCTTTACGCAATAGCCATTTCCGTCGTTCCTCATATTTATCTCTAGGAAATAATCTATATCATTCTCATCTCGAATAAATTCAACACTAAACAATCCGCTATACCCAATTTTTCTTATAAATGTCTCAACTGCTTCTGAATCATAATCAAAATTTCCATTTGGAGAATACTCTAAGTACCCTGTATTTGTATTCCGAGGTTGCCGTAAAATTCTCGTATGTCCTGGTATTATAATCGTTTCTCCGCCATTCAACGAGCAACCGATTAACTGAAATTCTACCTTTTTTGATATAAACTCTTGAATTTGGACATTTTTAGCCTTAATTTTACCAAGTATGGTTTCAAGCTCACTATTTGAAGATGCAATGCATATATCACATTTTCCAGCACCAGAAACACTTTTTAGTGGCTTGGATATGCACGGAAAACAGTTCCACGCAACGTTCCCCCCTTGCGTAACAATGGTACTCCGTGGAACGCGTAGACCACAACTTACCGCTATATTATCCTGTACGCTCTTTTCCATTAATTGACCAATATCAATTTTACTTGATGGTAAATAAAACCATTTGGAAAGAATTGCACTATTAGAGATAACTACTTCCGATGCACCATCCGAGCAACAAATCACCACTCTTTTTATTCTGTCATTTGCCAATTTTGTCAGCCACTCAACTACGACATTATAAGACTCGTCGTGAGCAACATTTTTTGCCAGTACATATTTACTTGCCGAAATGATATTCTTGTCGGCAATGTTGTTTCCAATCAAAAGTACATGCATATTTTCTCGGTCTATACCTTGTTCTCCCAAAGAGCGAACAACTCCAAGTGTATTGTGATGGTTTCCGCCAATAATAGCGACCTTTATGGAACTCAACTTTCTTTTAATGCTCATCAATAATGCTCCCTCTTGATAAGAAGCGCTTCATCTACGCAAAAAGTATAATTTCTGTAAAGCCTTGTCCAAAGCATTCTTTTTCCTTTTCACATTCACAGTGATCGGCTTTCTAAAGCGTTCTGCTTTTTCTTCAAGAAATATTTCAAGTAAATTAAAGTCTGCATCTAGCATCATATTAGGGTGATAGCAAAATGTACAAACCTTAAACGGCAGATTCCGTACCTTTCCTGACTGTTGTGGAATAAAATAAAAGTCATTCTCAAAATACACATCATTCGCAATCGTATCGCTGATGATGCGAATGTTGGATTCTTTCTTTAAAGCCAATAGCGTATTTTCGTCAAAAGTATGAGACGGGGCAAAAAATACTCTCGGCTCAAGGTCATGCGTTTTTAAAATTTCAACTCCGTGACGAATCATTTCGCATTGTCTGCTTAGCGGAACACCTGCAAACTCGCTTCGTTTATTTACCGGATTAATGCCGCCTTCTGAGGTGGTATACTTGTGGTAGCAACCGTGAAGAGCCAGTTCCCAGCCCTTTTCCTTCCATCTGGAACCTTTATGCCAAAATTGTGGGTCTTGTTTGTAAGCCCCCACAAGAGATGGGTCTTGGTTATCAGGGATGATTCCAACCAGTGGTTTGATTCCATGCTTATCCAGTAAGTTCTCCATCCTCTGCCACTTCTCGATATCCATATATTCAGAGGCGTCATCCAACCGCAACATATACTGACTCATTTTCTTGTTCCTTTGTCCACTTCCAAATAAAATTCTTGCAGATTTTGGGCAACAACCGCAGCGTCAAACGGCTGCAGTTTCCGCAGATTTTCTGCTGTTGCCGCCGTTCTCTTTTGAGAACGAACAGCTTCTATTTCTTTAAGCCACATTTTTTCTTCATTTAACGGAAGGTAGTGCACCTGATCTGTCAAATCGATGTCATGCGTTATTACATCAGACAGCAGGCATGGCAGACCGTTTGCCTGAGCCTCCACAACGGAAACAGGCAGTCCTTCCCACAGCGACGGAAAAACAAATATGTCCATCGCCTGATAGTAATCCTCTGTATTGGTTTTGCTTCCTGCCATAACAACCGCGTTATCAATTCCAAGATGACTTATCTGCTGTTTTACTTCCGCAAATAAATCACCATCGCCAACCAGCAGTAATTTACTATTCGGATTACTTTTGTGGTACTCTGCAAATAATTTCACCATAAATTCATGGTTTTTGGGCGTAGTGATTCTTCCGACATGCCCTAAGACAAACGTATTGTCTGTTATACCGAGTGCCTGTCGCATTTGGCAGCGCTTTTGAACATCATATGTAAATCTCTTTAGATCAACGCCATTCGGAATCATGCGATAATTGGGTTTCTTTACAGCATTTTTTCCGTATAGCCATTTACCCGCCTTGTCAGAGCAAGCAAAAAAGTAATCTGCCTGGCAGCGAATTGGAAGCTGCATAATATCCTTTATTATTGCTGCAATTCCGTTTCCGTTAGACGTGCTGTGACTATGTGCAATTGTAACCAAGCCATGCTTCTTCGCTATTTTTAAATAGATTGCAGCTGTGCTGCGTACATGTCCGTGAATCACATGATATTCTGAGTGTTCTTCAAAAAAGTTGTTCCACCATTTGCAGTATGCAAAGTGATTTTTTCCTGTATATCGGGGGCATTGATAAATCTTTCCGCCCATTTGATGAATTTCATCTTCAAAAACACCCTTGTGAGTAATATGTTTGACAAAATCAAATTGAACCTTACTTTTATCAATTTTTCGGTATAAATTCATTACAAATGTTTCGGCGCCGCCTGCTTCAAGTCCTCCAAGAACTTGTAAAACCCGAATCGGCATATTACACATCCGTATCACCTAAAACTCTCTGAATTTCTTCCCAATAGGCCTGCACGACCAGTCTGCGGTCAAACTCACGTTCCATCTTGGCTCGGCCTGCAAGGCCCATAGCTTTGCGCTGCTGCGGCGTCATCTGCATAAATTTTTCCAGTGCTTCAATCAGCGCCTGCTCATTTTTGATGGGGATGAGGAAGCCGGTCACACCGTCTTCCACTGTTTCGCGGCATCCCGCACGGTCTGTGGCAATGATAGGCCGCGCACTGGCTGCGCCTTCCAGAAGAACGTTGCTCATGCCCTCCGGGTAATAAGAGGGATGCACGATGCAGGCAGCCTGTTTCAGAAACGATGTCATGTCTTTTTGCTGGCCATGGTAAACGATATAGCCCGCAGCCTGGGCCTCTTTTAAAATTTGTATGTAGCGTTCATCATCGCAGCCGCCGCAGATATGAAACACCGTGTTGGGATACTTTTCGTGGATTGCCTTTGCTGCCGCCAAATACAGGTCTATTCCCTTTTCCTTTAGGATTCTGGACGTATACTGAAAGTGAATCGTGTCCCCTTCTGGATATTCAAAAGCAGGATGCGCATCAAGGTCTACCCCCGATCCGGGCAGCAGCCTAACTTTTGCACGTTTTGGCATCATGTGGTGGTTCTCGAAGAATGCCTGATTTTCACTGTTCTGGAAGAAGATGCAGTTAGCCCCGGCCACACCGACCTTGTACAATCGCGTTGTCAATTTCTGCAAAGGACCCGGGTTTTCTACGGGGGTACCCAAGCCCGTTATGTTTGGAATGTATTTAATGCCAAGAATTTGACAAGCCAGCCCCGCGTATACATTTGGCTTAATGTTGTTGCTAAGCATGACATCTGGGTGATTTTCTTTTAGCTCTCGGAAGTATTTTTTGAAAAGGATAAGGTCCTTAAATGGATTTTTCCCTTGCCGTGCCGTTTTAATATCGACAATCTCGCATCCCATTGCGCGCAGCTCTTGCCCAAAGTTCAAAATCTGCGCCATAACGGTCACTTTGCATCCTTTATCAATTAGTCCTTGCAGGACTTGACGCCGCAAGTTGTATACAAAAGTTGTATCGTTTGCCGTCATAAGGATGTGCCGTGGTTGGTTTTCCATGAATTCACCCCATTAGAATATCGTTTAAATCATTTTTTACATTCTCATTTACTTGCGTTGCAAACCCCGGCACTTTATTCTGCTTTCCTTCCACAATGCCTTCCTGCTTAGCCACATAACCAACAGATTTCAGCAGAATCATTACATCCAGCCGGGCGCAGATGTTGCGGGTATAGGCACGGTCATAGCGCACCTTGTCCACATCGTTCAGCGTGTCGCGGCCATTGACCTGAGCCAGGCCTGTAATGCCAGGACGGACTTCATATACACCGTAAAACTCTCGTAAGTACTGCGCCGGGTACTCTGACACAATCAAAGGACGCGGGCCAATCAACGCCATCTGTCCACATAGCACGTTAAAAAGTTGCGGCAACTCATCAATGCTGAAACGCCGTAAAATTTTGCCGAACTTTGATAGATACATCTCTGCATTTTCCAAATCAGCTGTAGCTGTGTTATGCGGAGCCGAGGATTTCATCGTTCTGAACTTGATGATTTTAAATACCTTCCCGTGAAGTCCTACGCGGTCTTGCAGGAAGAATACGGATTCTGTAGGACTGCTGATTTTTTGCAAAATTGCAACCAACAAAAACGGTATTGCTAAAATCAGCAACGCAACAGCCGCAATGCATGTATCAATCACACGCTTAATGCCAACATATCGCTTCTGCCGGTCTGATAAATGATATTGGTGTTCCTGAATCGCTTGATGAATCACTTCGTTATCCCATTCATTTGAATCATAAATGGAATAGGCACCTTCTGTGCTTGTCTTTTCTTCTACCGCAACTGCCATGTTCTCCGCCTTATCATTTTTTTACTTAACATGCTTTACCTGCCGTACCCTCATCCAGCAGCTTCCGCAATTTATTTGTCTGTTCGGCGCTTAACCGGGGTGACTGCTTGCGCAGCAGGACCTTTTGGTCGTACAGCCAACGGCCTAACCAAATGCCATCCGCCGTTTTGTATTTGGCCGGGATTTGCAGGTTGCCGTGCATTTGCAGATAGTCCCACGCCAAATCGTACTTATGCTGCCACGGGTCGGTCTTTTCCCACTGCATACCGATCTTTTCCAGCAAAGTGACCCTCGCCGGAGTCAGTTTGCAATTGCTATTGTTCGGGCTTTTGTAGGCATACTGCTGGCGGGCCACCCACTTGCCCAAAGCTATACCGTCAGGGGTTGTATAGCCGATGGGCACATTCAGGCTGCCGTTTTCCTCAAAATACAATTTGGCCGCTTCGTAAGCCTCGTTCCACTTGAAGTCGAAGTTGCTTTGCTCCCAAAGAATTCCAATGCTTTCCAGTCGTTCGGCCTTTTCAGGCTGCAACGTTCCGTTGGCATAAGTTTGTTTCTGGTTTCTGACCCAGACTCCCAAACGCAACCCATCCTTTGTTGTGTAGGACACAGGCACGACTAAATTGCCGTGGTCAGCATAATACTTTGCCGCAGCAGCAAAGCCCTGCTCCCACTTTTCGCTAAAGGCGTCCCAGACCATACCAATGCTCTCCAACCGGCTCACCTTCTCCGCGTCCAGTCTGCCAGCGGCTTTTTCAGTGCGCTTGTTGGAAATCCAGCTTCCCAGCGGGAACTCATCTTTTGTTTTCCATTCTACGGGTACCATGAGGTTGCCGTGCTTGGCGTAATATTGCACGGCTTCTTCATAGCCTTTTGTCCAGGCCAAGTCGCTGTAGTTATCCCAGCGCATGCCTATACTGTCCAAGCGTTCAATCTGCTGCTGGGTCAGGCTCCCGGCACGCTTGCCGCTGCGAACCTGCCGCTGAATTTGCAGCCATGCTCCAAGGCTCAAACCCATGGGCGTCTTGTAGCGCCGCGGAATGTCCAGGTTGCCGTGTTCGGCATAGTAAATGCCAGCCTCGGAAAAATAGTGATTCCAGGTCGATGACAGACTGCTTTGCAACTGTTCAAACAGCACGCGGCAGTCATGGACCTGCTCCACAACCTCAAAACGATCCGTAACGATCTTGTCGCACTCGCCGTTGGCGTAAAGGCGTTGCACGGCGACAGTCATCTCGTTTTGCAGGCCGCTGATGCTGGACAGGCCCTCAAAGTTATTGACGACATCCAGAATAAGCGGTGCCGCGCTATCCCCTGCTGTCAGAGCGCGGCCAATCTGCTGTTTGTAGATAATAGGTGAAATCGTCGGGCGGAACAGAATAACACCCGAGATACCCTCAACATGGACACCCTCGTTGAGCATATCGATACAGAACAGTAGCTTTAAGTGCTTGCTGTTGTCTGCTTTAAAGGCCGCAAAGGCTTTATCTGTGGCGGGGTCATCCGACAGTGCTTTGTAAACGGTTGGTTCGGTATCAATAGCCGCGAACCATTCCGGCACATGGGAAATCATCTCGTCCATGTGCCCCTTGCCGGAGCAGAACACGATGTACTTGCCGCTTATGTTTGCAATGTGGCGGGCAAAGACCTTGTCCAGTCCGTCCGCCTGCTCTAAGGCGCGCTTTAGAGCGTCCAGATATTTCTGGTTCACATCCTGAATGCCCGGGCTGCGCAGATTGTCAACTCGCGACTGATACCGCGCCAAGTCCTGCTGGTATTTAAAAACCGTGGTCACATATTTCGGGGCAGGCAAAATCCCCCGGACGATTGCCTCGCCCAGGGTCATTTCAGATGCAACATGACCGTCGAACAGTTCTTCGGCCATGTCGCGGTTATTATCGAGGTAACGCACGTTGGTGGCGGTCAAACCCAGCAGTTTTGCACGTGGGCAGAGAGACAACAGCTTTTGCGTGCTCTCCCCCCAAAATTCCGCACCAATTCGATGAAACTCATCCAGTATAATGTAGGTGGGGTTCTGTTCTGCTATCTGGTTAAGCTGCTCCGCCGTACTGCACATCAGCTTGGCATACGTATAAAATCTTACATTTTGAAGCGGGAAGTCTTGGTCTTGCCGTAGTAAGCTCTCCCGCTGAGTCTTGAAGATGTACTCACTGGGGGAAAGCCAGATAATCACTTCATTTGGGTGAGCTTGAATAAGTTTGAACGCGATATAGCTCTTACCCGTGCCGGTGGGGTGAACAATAGCAGCTTTGCCGTACTTGTCCATCATCTCGCACGCGGCGATGTAAGCATTCGCATTATGCTCATACAGATCCAGCGCCATATTGCCCACCTCACTTCCTCGCAAGGTGTCTTCCATTTTTATAATGGAAATCTTACACCATAAAACAGCGAAGATAGGTGGTTATTGCAACAACTGCCCCTTTGACTGACCATCAATTACTGGAAAATGCGGTTCATCTCATTCTGCTTCCACTCCCAACAGGTATGCACATAACGCTTTAATGTAATGTCCGAGCTGGCATGCCCCAACAGCTCACTCAACGTCTTTATGTTGCAACCTGCTTGCAGGCAGGTCGTTGCAAAGGTGTGCCGCAGTGCATGGGGATTCACTACCGCAACGCCCGCTCCCTTGAGATAGCATTGTACACTTTTGCGGTAGCAGCGCGGCTCTACGGGTTTGAATTCATTGCCTGACAAGAACCAGGCCTTACAGTTTTCTTTCCGCTGTAGTTGCTTCAGCATTTTCAAAATACCATGCGGAATCGGGATTTTTCTCTCAGAGCTCCGCGTTTTTGGCGATTGAATGACAACCCTCGTCTGGCCTGTGCCCACATAAATTCGTTTTACTGTCCGTTCAATGGATAAAACGCCATGATCTAAATCAAAGTCGGCCCACTGTAGGCCACAGACTTCACCGATGCGCAGTCCCATCTGCATCATGAGCAGCGAACCAAGCTTCCGAGTAGTTGGGGAAAATTCAACATAGCTCTGCAAGCATTGCTGTTCAGATTTGCTGAGCGTAGCAGGCGTAGCCATAGATGGTTTTGTCATCTTAACGTCAATCTCAAGTGACCGCATAAGGTGCAAGTGTGCTGCATATCGGCAAATGCGGCGTACAAGCACAAGACATTCGCGCGCCATAGTAGCCCCTAATGGTTTGTGGCTGTTATCTGCTGGCGTAATAATCTCCAGCAACGATCTTTCAATGGTACATTCATCCAACTCTTGCACACGATAGTCGCCAAGTACAGGAAGAATGTAATGTTCCAAAGTATACTGATAGTGTGTAATTGTCGACGCTTTGACCCCTAAAGAAATGGAGCCTTCCCAATTATGAGAAAGCTCCTGGAATGTTGGATTCTGTTCCGACAATGCGCAGGCTCGAACCTCGGCCTTGCGGATTGTCATTTTCTTTTTTACTTCTGTGTAGGTATGGCCATATATATATCCCCAAATTGCTGTTCGATCAGGCTTGCGCCCCTTGATATATCGACCCTCCCAACGACCATCTTTACGTTTACGGATGTTTTCCCCTCGTCTTGCCATGTGGAACTCCTTTCTCATTAGGCTGTGATTTGCTAACGAGTATCACATATTGGTTGCTTTGCTGACAAAAAAATCCCGTATATCTGGTGAAATTGACAATTTCAAATCCAGTATAATTTAATATTACGTGATTTGTTGAAAAATGTTGGCTTATGTGGTATTATACTATAAATAGTCTGTATATAAATAAAAAGCGAGGTATCCTCCATTATAAAAATGGAGGATACCTCGTTATAATTTTAATTGGCAGTTTTATCGCGGCCTGGCAAAAGACACCGTCAATCTGTCCATCGCCTGCTCATAAGTGTGTCCGCGCTCACAGCAAAATAAGTTTTGACACTTTGCTTTAAGTGTACGTCAATGTCTGCGGCAGAATCTTTTCTAATCCGTTGGCTTCATTGTACGATGGCGTCCGCATAGAAGTGCCCCCGATCCAGACGTGAAAAGTCCATCCTATGAATGTATCCGCTATCAATGTGGCGCAGCTCTGTTGGATCATCCACCCTCGGTGCATCCGTAATCGGTACTCGCCCCTCTGCGATCATTTGACCCAGCGCATCCAACTACTCGTGCTCAAAGTGCCCGATACAGTAGCTCTGAAATGATCTGATCTCGTCCAGTTCTGTGCAGAACGGATTCAAATATTCATCTATTTCATTGGGATTTTCCGGTCGAGCCATACGGACAACCGGTCCCATATCATGCGAAAAGCGCTCCAATTCCTCGCCCCCTCGTTTTCTATCAGCCTCTTTGCTGTTTCATCTTTTGCACACTATGAGAAAATAAACTTCTCATTATAACGCAAACCTCTTGACAGGTTATTTTCCCATTGATATAATAAATGCGAAATCAGTTTTCCCATTCTGCTTATAGCGACGCTCTTAGCTCTTGTCAATAACACATTTAGAGCAAACATCCAGGGAAAACATCCTCTAGGGAAAGGAGCACTAGCAATGAACTTCGGGGAAAAACTAAAAGACCTCCGCACACAGAAGGGGTGGTCTCAGGAGGAACTTGCGAAACAGATGGGCGTAACCCGCCGTACCATTGGCGGTTATGAGGCCGGTACCACCTATCCCCGCACTCGCGATATGTATGCAAAGCTGGCCGAGCTGCTTGAAACGGACGTCAATTATCTGATGACCGAAAATGAGGAGTTCATGACCGAGGTAGGCTCCTTCTATGGGCGGCGCGGTCAGGCTCAGGCCAGCGAGATTCTCAGCCAGACTCGTGAGCTATTCGCCGGCGGTTCTCTTTCGGAGGAAGATCAGAAGGCGTTTGCCATTGAAATGCAGCGGATTTTTATGGATTCCAAGAAGGTGGCACGTGAAAAGTTCACGCCAAAGAAATACCGGAAGAATGCCGAAGATAACGGCACCTGATCTTCTGCCAGAAAGTTGGTGAAAGAATGACACAACTTCAAACCTTTGACGATACTCAAAAACTGATTCAGAAATATGGTACCCGTGACCCTTTTGAATTGATCGATGCGCTGCCCAACACGAAGCTCTGGCCTGCCAGATCACTCGATGCGGATGGTCTACGTGGCTTCGCTACGATTGTAAATCGTGTCCGATACATAGCAGTCAATCCTCATCTTCCCTACGAGGAACAGCGTGTCATTGCCGGTCATGAACTTGGGCATATCTTTGAACACTCAAACCACCTGCGGTGTCAGGCCATGCAGGATTTCGACATTTACCAGGCCACCGGCAGACTGGAAAGAGAGGCCAATTTTTTCGCCGCCGATCTGTTACTGGATGATGATGAGGTGCTGGATCTGATTCACTCCGGCAACACTGACTTTTTCAGCGTTGCCAAAGAGCTCTGCATTCCAGCGCCTTTTTTTGCGTTTAAGATGTACAGCCTGATCCGCCGGGGTGAGCATCTCCAACTGCCCGTTGATATCGACAACCGCTTCCTGCGGGCCAAGCACTAAGGATCGGAGGTGACCCACATGGCAATACCCAAACGAGTCAAGATTGAGCGTGTCTATGTAAAGGTCGCCTCGGAGTTTGATTCAACCGGCTATATGCAACCAACATCCATCACTTGGGCGGACGGCAGAACCTTCCCTATCGAAACCGTCCGGGACTTCCGGCCGGCAGGAACCGCAGACAACGACTGCAATGACGACTGTTTCACTGTCCTGATTCAAGGACAGGAGAAGCACCTGTTCTTTGAACACATTGACCCTCGCTTCACCGGTCGGCTTGGCCGCTGGTATGTGGAGTGGACGGCACAATAAGCTCATCCAACAAAAGGGGGTTATTAATGACCATCTTTGAGAAACTGAGTACACTCGCCGAGATTACCGACCAAGATGAAATGATTAAAGCCTGCAAGATCATTTCAGACGAGGGACTTCGTCTGGCGCTGGTAGTTCTTGCTCTGGCCTATAACAAGAACGAGCAAGCTAACTGCGAGATTTTCCATCGGCAAACGCAGGAAATCGATTCTCTTAAGGAAAAAATCAAGGGACTTGAAAAAGCAAGCAAATAACATTGCAAAATCCACCACGGAAAGGGAGCGACACAGCATGGCGCAGCGCACGTATCTGGCAATAGACCTCAAGTCGTATTATGCCTCGGCAGAATGCGCCGCACGGCATCTCGATCCGCTGACCACCAATCTGGTCGTGGCCGATGCCAGCCGTACGGAGAAAACCATCTGCTTGGCTGTGTCCCCATCGCTGAAGTCCTACGGCATTCCCGGTCGGGCTCGACTGTTCGAGGTCGTGCAGCGTGTCAAAGAGGTCAACAACGGTCGTCTGCGAGATGCCATCCGGAACAAGACCGCTGTGTACAAAGACGGTGTTTCCTCTCTTTCGGCTGCGTCTTACGATGCCACTGCCCTCGCCGCCGATTCATCTCTTGAAGTATCCTATCTGGTGGCACCACCCCGGATGGCGTACTATGAGAAGATCTCACGGCAGATATACGGCATCTATCTCAAGTACATTGCCCCGGAGGACATCGTGGTGTATTCCATCGATGAAGTGTTCATCGATGCCACAGCATACCTTACGCATTATAAAATGTCTGCCCACGACCTCGCCATGAGCATGATCCGTGAGGTATTGTACACCACCGGCATCACCGCCACCGCCGGGATCGGCACCAATCTATACCTGGCAAAGCTGGCAATGGACATCACCGCCAAGCACGCCGCACCGGACAAGGACGGTGTCCGCATCGCAGAGCTTGACGAAGAATCCTTCCGGTATCTGCTCTGGGATCACAAGCCGCTCACCGATTTCTGGCAGACTGGGCCCGGCACCGTCCGCAGGCTGGAAAAACATGGTATCCATACGATGGGTGAGCTTGCAAGAGCCAGCATTTACTTCCCTGAGATACTATATAAGGAGTTCGGTATAGATGCTGAGATTCTCATCGACCATGCCTGGGGGCTGGAACCCTGCGGAATGAAGGAGATCAACGCCTATCGACCGGAAACCAACAGCCTGTCCGAAGGTCAAGTTCTCTCCTGCCCTTATCCTTATGACAAGGCTCGAATCATCGTCCAGGAGATGACCGACAGTCTGGTATTCCAGCTCACGGACAAGGGACTGGTCACGGACAGCCTGACACTGGACATCGGCTATGACCGGGAAAACTGTGACAAAGGCATCTATCACGGTCCTGTCCACATCGATCACTACGGCCGCACTGTTCCGAAGGGTGCCCACGGCAGTACACGACTGGACGACCCGACCAATCTCAGCAGCCAACTGATGGCCGCTACCACAGAACTGTTCGACCGCATTGCCAACAGAAATCTGACTGTGCGGAGAATAACAATCGCAGCAAACCGTGTGGTCAAGGATCAGGGCATCTTGCAAGTGGATTTGTTCACTGACACCAGCAAGCTTGAGCGGGAGAAATCGCTACAGGCGACCATGCTTGGTATCAAGAAGAAGTTCGGAAAAAACGCTGTTCTGAAGGGTATCAACTATCTGGAAGGAGCCACTATGCGAGAACGGAACGGTCAGATCGGTGGCCACAAGGCCAAATAATGCAGCAAGGAGGATTCTATGGCAGACTTCAGGAATACCAAAGAAGGACGAAACGTCGCACAGAAGTATGCAGACATCCTCTATCTCAGCCGCCCAGAGCCACCCGTAAAGTATCCCCGGATGGCACTCTCAAACCGGGCAAAGATATTCAGCCCCTTCGCCGCGCTGCGTGGCTTCGATGATGAAATTTCCAGCGAGGGAGCCAGCAAGCTGCTGGTGAAGAAAGTCGAACTTTCCGATGAGGAGAAGGACGCTCTATCCGACAAGCTCCTGCAGGTCAAAAAAGGTATGAAGATCGTAGTGCGGTACTTTATGAAGACCGCAGAAAGTACCGGAAAGTACATAAGTCTGACTGGCACAGTTGTTATGATCGATCCAGTTTATCGAGGACTGAAAGTCATGCAGGACAGTGATAGAAAAGCCATGGGCATTGAGAAAGAGTTGCCGGTCATCATTCCCTTCGATGACATTGCCGATCTTGCCGGTGAGGGCATCACTAGTATTGAGGACTACCTCGGAATTGAAAAACATCCTGATGACATATAAACTCCTACATTACAAAGGAAGTGCAAAACGCCTTGAACTACTATTTCTGCGATGTCTGCCACTACTGCTTTGAGGCGGAATCGCTGCCCGACCGTTGCCCAGACTGCGGCAAAACGGACTATCAGAACAGGCCTGCCATCCGCCCGGCAACCGAAAAAGAAATACAGGATCTTCTGCGGGCTAGGGATGAGGAGTGGGAATAAGCCAACTGACTGCCTTCTGTGGTATCCACGGAGGGCAGTTTTATTTCTGTCACAAACTATACCCCCACGCCCTTGTCACTTCGCCATCTTCTCCTTAACCTTTTCTGGCACGTCAATCAAGCCAAATCGGTAGAATATCCCATAAATGTAGGACACACCCCGGATATCCCCCAGCGCCTTGGGTCTGTCCACTACCTCTCCGATTTTACCGATATTGTGATACGCCAACAGCACGGAGCTCCAAGCAAGGCTCTTGCTACCCTCTCTGCGGTCGATCCACAGCTCCTTGGTAAACTCATCTTCCCTGCCCTTTTTCAGCTTATATGTAAAGGGCAAGCCAGACAGCGTCTTGAACTTGTAACCCCGAAAGGCCACCGCGCACTTCCAGAGGTTCTCCTCGCATGGATTCTTCTTCAGTGCGACCACAGCTCGGTAGTGGCGTTGCCTCTCTGCTCCGGTGCTGATATTGGCAGCGTCAGCGTCCTCCAGAAAGTACACGCCTTTCTCATACGGCAGATAAGAGGTCACTGAGGGACGGGACAACTGCAAGGCAGCCATAGTGGAGGATACGGAGGTCTTGTAGTCCTGTGTCTCTCTGAAGGTATCGAAGGTCTGCCGGACGAGCTTTGCGACATCCGACTTGTAGACTCCGGCGGTGATAAGCAGTTTCCGGACCTTGATAGGGTTGAGGGACAGGGCGTCTGCGATGGCTTGCAGGCTCATTTTGTCCGTATAAAGATCAGCGGCCGCTTCCATCTGCTGTGCTAGGTTCTTGGCTGCACTGTACTCTGGCTTTGATTGCTTCCGCCCACCGCCGGGCTTGCGTGTATTACCCACAGACTTCACCTCGCTTTTATTTCCGTCACAAACTATATAACCGCCTTCAAAATATGCCGTGCGAACCTTCGGAGTTCAGTCCACACGGCATATTACTTTATTTCAGCTTTTCGAGAATCTCATCTGCCGTCATACCGGATGCCAGCAGCTTTTTCAGCACAGCTTCGGCCTCGACCTTCTTAGCAGCCTCGGCGGCCTTCGCCTCAGCGGCAGCCTTCTTGGCCTCAAGCTTTGCGATTTCTTTTTCGGTCTGCTTAATCTCCGCTTTCTGCGGCTTTAAACTTTCACGCAGAGACTTGATGTCGGTCTTCAACTCTTCGATATGAGCGACAGTCTTGGAAAGACCTTCTTCGAGCATCGCCTTGTCTTTCTGCAACTTTGCGATCTGTGCATCGGAGTCGGTAGATGCGGTAACACGGTTCTTGCTGCCTTTGGTTCTGGGCATAGGATCGTACCTCCGATAAGATTATGTAAGATTTAAGGTTAGTATAGCATTTCAGACAAGCAATATCAACACGATTATCTCAAATCAATGGTATCAAGCAAACTGTCAATGGGCAAAAGTAAATATTTTCCGCCATAACTAAAATCATAGGAAACAGGAACATCAGACAGTTCGTCCAACACGACAAATCTATATTCATCCTGATTTGCAAACTCTTTATCCTTACACAGAAGAATTCTATATCTATCCTCATATGTTACAGACAGTGTGACTGCGCCATTGGATAAATGAGCATCTTCATCACCCGTTGACAGAAACGACATCATATTCAGATCATTCGTTTCATAGTCATAATAGTGTATACTATCACTGTAAATCAAATGTCCATCTGCTTGCCTGACAGAGTTTATAAATTCATCAGCATCAAGAAAAATCAACGCATGTGTCGCCTTTGGAAAATCCTTTTTTATACTTTCGATTTTGTCTTGAGGAATACAGAGTTTATTATCGGCAGTAAAATAATCATCTCCGTATTCGGAAATACAGAAAAGCGGCATATTATTAACATTCTGTCCATTAACTAACAGCCTTCTCTTTCCCGGAGCAAAAAACTTTTCTCCTGTATCAGTATTCGTAAATTTTAAGTTTTCCGCATAGAAGACAAGTTTCCCCTCTAGCAGATCCCCCTGCCCTTTGTTGTGGAGTTCTTCTTCCATTTTTACATAGTATTGTGATGGTGCGAATCGTATCTTGCCTTTTGCAAGTTTTTCAAGATGTTCCTTCTCTCCATATTTAATCAGGACTCTCTTAGTCATAAGATTCTACCTCCATCATAGTCCAGCCTCTGCATCTTAGCCACATTCTCATGTGTTGCCTACCGCCCACCGCGTAGAGGTGTGCAAAGTTTCGAGCGACAAAGCTGTGAGCATCCGTTGAGGATAACTCTCACAGCTCAAATATATACTATATAGGTTTCGTTTTCAAGGATAACGGAGAAAATTAGACATGTATACTTCTTTATGTTCTATTTTTCAAGCTCATTTTTCTGCTCAACCACATCCAGGCCACCAGCACACCGATCCATCCGGCCATCGTATTACCGAACACATCATCGGGCTCCGCTATGCCAAGTCCCGTAACATACTGGGTTGTTTCGATTGCCACAGACATCACGAAGGGAATCACCAGCACCCACTTTTTCTGAAACCACCTATACAGCCCCGTTCCAAGTGGAATGAACAGCCAGATGTTATTGATGACCCCAACTCTCACAGATTGCTCTTTCAAAAGCTTCCCAGTGTAGGAAAATATAACAAAGTTCGTTCTTGCATCCCCCGACTCACGAAACATCAATGTTTCATAAAGGATGAAAGCCACATAAACCATCGTCAGTACTACGCTTAAACTCTTCGGAAGAACGATCATCAGCAAACAGACAACGCAGCCAAAAACAACTACCATGCATGGGAAGCCATTCAGAAGGTTGTCTACACACAACATAACATTGCCGTTTCTGTCAAGCAGAAGGTTCGCCTTGCCACTGCGTTTGATGCCGTACTGCCCTTTAGACAACGCCTTTGGATTGCCATTCGCATCAAAATACATATCCGTATTTGCTGTTCCATCTCTATGATAGGTACGTTTGAGGATAGTATAGCCTGCATTGGTAGGGGTGGGTTTGCCATCTGCACCAAGATAGGTGATCTGACCGATGTATCCTTGCTCGTTGCGTTGGTATAACTCGCCGTACTGACCAAGCGAAGACCTCACAGGATTCCCTTCTGTGTCAAAGTACTGCTCACCGACAACAGTTCCATTTCCATCACGCTGGTATGTCTTAATCGCATATCCAGATGATATACACACTGCATGTCCATCTTTATCGAGAAATGTCAAACTAGTGTTCTGGCCTTCAGTATTAAACTCACGATGAGTCCCATAGTATCCACCGGAGCACTGTACCTGCTGTCCGTTCAAATCGTAGTAGAAATCATCGGAAGCCCTGCCACCAACCTGCGTTCTTACAATAATAGAATATCCGTCACTGAGTATTATCGGATTACCTTCGGCATCAAGATATGTGATTACCGTACTCGTTTCATCGTATTCATACAATAATCCGTAATAATTCCCATACCTTGCCACAGGGTCTCCGTTTGCATCAAGATAACGTTCTTCTACAACTCGGCCGTTATCATCCTGCATTCTACACACGGTCGCATAGCCTATATCAATGGCTTCTGTAATCACTCCATCAGGATTCACATAGCTTGTGCTGGTCACGCTTCCATCTACGGTTTCTCGGATACTCAGCTCTGAGGAAGTGTATCCTGCATCGTGGTCAACATCCGCATCAGACAACAACGCCAAGCTAGACAGAAGAACCACAGATGCAATCAGCAGGATTCCGCATCCTCGTTTCAGGTTTGCGCTCAAACTCCGTAGCCTCTGCTCTTGATAGTCTCCACAACCTGAGACACATACTTCTGGCAGGTATCGTGGTCAGGGGCTTCCACCATCACACGCACGACCGGTTCAGTGCCGGACTCACGGACAAGGATACGGCCAGTGTCACCCAGTGCCTCGGCTACGGCCATGACTGCTGCCTGCACTGCTTCATCATCCTGTGCAGCTTTCTTGTCGGTGACGCGAACGTTCTCCAGAACCTGCGGGTAGATCTTCAGCGGCTCAGCCAGCTTGCTCATGGGCAGCTTTTTGGCAAGCATTACTTCCATCATTTTCAGACTGGTCAGAATACCATCACCGGTGCTGGCGTACTTGGAGAAAATGATATGACCGCTCTGCTCACCACCGATACGGCAGCCATTTTTTGCCATGTACTCATAGACGTACTTGTCACCCACTGCGGTCTTGGCGTAGACGATGCCCTTCTCATCAAAGGCCTTATACAGGCCAAAGTTGGACATGACCGTGGTAACGACGGTATTGGTCAGCAGCTTGCCACGCTCCTTCATGTAGCAGCCGTAGATGTACAGGATATGGTCGCCAGTGATGACATTACCCTTCTCGTCTACACACAGGCAACGGTCAGCATCGCCGTCATAGGCGAAACCAATATCCAGACCCTTTTCAACCACGAACTTCTGCAGACCCTCAATGTGGGTAGAACCAGCATTGTTGTTGATGTTCAGACCGTTGGGCTGTGCATTGATGACATAGGTATCAGCTCCCAGAGCATCGAACACAGATTTAGCGATGTTCCAGGAACTGCCGTTGGCGCAGTCCAGACCAACCTTGACACCCTTGAAAGAGTAGATGCCCAGAGAGATCAGATAGCCCATGTAGCGGTTGCGGCCGGACACATAGTCCACAGTACAGCCGATATGCTCACGGTGAGCGAAAGGAAGTTCCGGCCAGTCCTTATCGAACACATGGAGCTTTCCATCAATGTAATCCTCGACTAACAGCAAGATTTCCTCCGGCATCTTCTCACCATAGCAGTCGATCAGCTTGATGCCGTTGTCGTAGTAGGGGTTGTGGCTGGCAGAGATCATGATGCCGCAATCGAAGTCATCCACTCGGGCGATGTATGCAACACTTGGCGTAGTAGTGACGTGCAGCAGATAAGCGTCCGCACCGGAAGCGGTCAGGCCTGCAACCAGACTATATTCGAACATATAGGAGCTGCGACGGGTGTCCTTGCCGATTACAATGCGTGCAGGCTCGTTGTTACCGTTGCGCTCGCGCAGAGCGTTGTAGTACCAGCCCAGAAAACGACCAACCTTGTAGGCATGGTCGGCAGTCAGCGTGATTCCAGCTTCGCCACGGAAGCCATCGGTTCCAAAATACTTTCCCATTATAATTTTTCCTCATCCAAAGAGTGCTTTAACGAATATATGCTTTAGCCGGAAAAATCCGTTGCCTGCTGCTCACCACGGAGAGGTAGCACACTTGAGCAGCACAGCCATGTGGCGGAGCACATGGCTGCAATAAATATTAGTCTCTGCGGAACAGGTCGCGGGTGTAGACCTTGTCCTGCACATCATCCAAGCAGTTATCATAGCGGTTGGCAATGATGGCTTGGCTGCGTTTTTTGAATTCTTCAAGGTCATTCACGACTTCACTGCCAAAGAATGTACTGCCATTCTCCAGAGTCGGCTCATAGATAATGACCGTTGCACCCTTTGCCTTGATGCGTTTCATGACGCCCTGAATGGAGGACTGGCGGAAGTTATCAGAGTTCGACTTCATCGTCAAGCGGTATACGCCAATCACGCAGGGCTTTTCCTGAGATTTATCGTACTCGTTATCTTCACCATAACCATAATAGCCTGCCATCTGCAGAACGCGATCAGCTATGAAGTCTTTGCGGGTGCGGTTGGATTCCACGATAGCTTCAATCAGGTTTTCAGGCACATCAGCGTAGTTGGCCAGAAGCTGCTTGGTGTCCTTGGGCAGGCAGTAACCGCCATAGCCGAAGCTTGGGTTGTTGTACTGATCACCAATGCGAGGATCCAAGCAGACGCCCTCGATAATCTGCTGGGTGTTCAGCCCCTTCATCTCCGCATAGGTGTCCAGCTCATTGAAATAGCTAACGCGCAGTGCCAGATAGGTGTTGGCAAACAGCTTAACAGCCTCTGCCTCAGTAAAGCCCATAATCAGGGTGTCGATGTTCTCCTTAATAGCGCCCTCCTGCAACAAACCAGCAAAGGTATTAGCAGCCTTTACCAGACGTGCATTGTCCACATCAGTACCCACAATGATACGGCTCGGGTACAGGTTATCATATAGTGCCTTGCTCTCCCGCAGGAACTCCGGGCTGAAGATGATGTTGTCACAGTGATATTTCTCACAAACAGAAGCCGTGAAACCGACCGGAATTGTGGACTTGATGACCATGATGGCATCGGGATTATACTGAATCACCAGTTTGATGACAGCTTCTACTGCGGAAGTGTCAAAGAAATTCTTCTTGCTGTCATAGTTGGTAGGTGCTGCAATGACAACAAAGTCCGCATCCTTATAGGCCGCCTCTGCGTCCAGTGTAGCCGTCAGGTTCAGGTCTTTTTCTGCCAGATACTTTTCAATGTAATCGTCCTGAATCGGAGACCTCTTGTGGTTGATGAGGTCAACTTTTTCAGGAACAATATCCACGGCCACGACCTCATGATGCTGCGATAGCAGCGTCGCAATGGACAAGCCGACATAGCCGGTACCTGCAACTGCAATTCTCATAGTCTTTCTCCCTTTCTATACATTCTTCCATCCTTAGCAAGACTTATGCCTTGATTCCCTGATACTCCTGCTGAACCTGCTGATAGCTTTCCAGATTGCCAATGTCATACCGCTTGCCCGGCATTTCCATAGCATGCACATCCGTTACTGTGCACAGCCACGCAATGAAGCTTCCCGGCGCATCGGTGCCGCATTTCTTCTGTGCGATTGCATCCTTGACCTTTTGGGCATCCTCTCGGGTATATACATAGAAGGGAGGGCAGCACCAGTGGCTCTTGGGTTGGGCTGGCTTTTCTTCCATAGACAGAATTCTATCCTGGTCGTCGAGTTCCACCACACCGCATTTGGTGAGTTTCTTTTCGCTTGGCTCATAATAGCGCATTATGCAAGAGGTTTTCTTCTCGTTGGCATAGGCAACAAACTTGGAGAGGGAGAAATCCAGCACGTTATCTCCAGCAATCACCAACATATCATCATCCAACCCCAACTGGTCAATGGCAAACTGCACATCACATACAGCACCCAGCCTGGTCTCATTGCTGCTTGTTCCATCGTCCACCACCCGGATATTCTGTTTCTTGGTTGCCGCCCAGTCTTCAAAATGGTGGGCAAACTTGTGATTACTGACGACCACATAGGTGTCCACCAAACCAGCAGTGTCAATGTCATCCACCAGCCAGTCCAAGATGGTCTTATCCCCTACCTTCAGCAAGGGTTTGGGAAAGTTCTCCGTTAAGGGATACAAGCGAGTTGCATATCCCGCTGCCAAAATCAAGCACTTCATATTAGTCCTCCGTCTTATGCCCTACACCGTCCGCACTCTCACACAGATGGAAACTGTACTTACCACGCATCTCCGGGAATGCAGTGAGATATTTTCGTTCCACTTCTTCCCGAATGACATCTGTCTTGCTGGGATCAATCAATGCCATGCAGCACCCCTTAAAGCCAGCACCGCTAAAGCGCCCTCCGTAAATACCGTTGGTTTCCCGCATGATCTCATAGAGTCTAATCTGCTCCGGTGCACCAGATTCCCAGTTATGGATACTGCTCCAACCGGATTCAAAGGACAGGCGTCCATACTCCTCCAAATCTCCTCGCCGCCATGCTTCCGCACCAGCTTCCACACGCTTGAACTCGGTATACCAATGTTCACAGCGTTTTGCCCATTGCAACGGCAGCCTATCTTTATAGGTCTGGTAGATCTCATACGAAACATCACGGGCATTGGCCTCATTGACCTTTCCGTACTCTAGACCTGCAAAAGCCTGCAAAGCGTAAACACCGGATCGCAGTTCATCCACTCGCATATTGTATTTAGAGCCAGCCAAGTTGTGCTCCAATCCACTGAAAAACACAGCAATTCTGTAGGGCTTCATATTGGGATTCGTTGGAATCAGCTCGTAGCTGTTATCCTTACAGTCCAGATACAGCAAGTAGTCTTTCTTGCTCAGGACCTCACAACTCTGGTCCAGGGTCCCTACATTAACACCCACGTAGTTTTTCTCTGCATCAAATGCAATGCTGATCAGCTCAGACGGCTCCAGTTTAATTTCATTGACTTGGCACAATGCATCCAAAAACGACAGGATTACCGCTGCGGAGGAAGAAAGTCCTCCGATGGGCAACGAGCCCTCAATGACGCCACTGAGTCCGACTGTCAACGGAAACCGATTGCTCAGCGCCCAGGTCGCTCCCCGCAGGTAATCCGCCCAGTCGCCCGTTTTTTCGCCAATCTCCCTGATATGCCACTGGGCGCGTTTAGGGAATTGGAGACTACACATTTCAATAACGCCATTCATCTTGGGCTTATATGCAATATGGATTCCCTTATCAATTGCAAGTCCTGTGATCTTTCCCAGGTTGTGATCACTGTGTGCACCAATGGGGCAAATCCGATAGGGACAAAAGCTGACACCTGTTGGTCCCTTGCCGTATATTTCGTAGAATCGTTCCTCGCAGCGCATATAATCCCTCCCGTCATCTCATTCCATATAGAACTCTTTATACCATTCAGCAAACTTCCGCAGACCTTCACGCAGGGGGGTATGGGGCTTAAAGCCGAAATCACGCTCCAGCGGCTCGGTGTCTGCAAAGGTGACAGGCACATCGCCGGGCTGCATGGGTACCAGCTCCTTGTGTGCCTCGAAATCATAGTCCGCTGGCAGTACACCGGCACGCACCAACTCCTCCGACAGAATCTGCACAAAGTCCAGCAGGTTCTCCGGGTTAGAATTGCCGATGTTGTAAACTGCATAGGGAGGAATGGGCAGACCATCCTCGCCGTTCTTCTTTTCCGGAGCCTTTGCCATCACACGGACAACACCTTCCACGATGTCATCCACATAAGTAAAGTCCCGCTTGCAGTTGCCGTAGTTGAAAATTTTAATAGTTTCTCCGTTCACCAGCTTGTTGGTGAAGCCAAAGTAAGCCATATCCGGACGACCGGCAGGGCCATAGACCGTGAAGAACCGCAGACCGGTAGAGGGGATATTGTAGAGCTTAGAGTAAGCGTGTGCCATCAGCTCGTTGGACTTCTTGGTAGCAGCATACAGGGAAACCGGGTTGTCCACCTTGTCATCGGTAGAGTAAGGCACCTTCTTGTTGCTGCCGTAGACAGAACTAGAAGATGCGTATACCAAATGCTCCACCGGATAATGACGGCAGACTTCCAGAATATTATAGAAGCCAATCATGTTGCTCTCGATATAGGCGTCCGGGTTGGTGATGGAGTAACGCACACCAGCCTGAGCTCCCAGATTGATCACAATATCCGGATGGTACTGCTCAAAAATGCTGTTGATAAGTGCCTTGTCCGCAAGGTTGCCCTTGATAAAGGTATAGTTTTCAAATTTCTGAAGCTCCGCAAGGCGAGCTTCCTTGATGCGAACGTCGTAATAATCGTTCATGTTGTCCAGACCAATGACCTTGGTATCTGGCTCGGTAGTCAGGATACGCTTGGCAAGGTTGGAACCGATAAAACCGGAGGAACCGGTGATAAAAACTGTTTTCATGAGTTAATAACTCCTTATCATTTTACCCTTTTATTTTTTATAACCTTCTTGCCAATAACTGCGCAAACAACAGCTAGCAAGATAACTACGCCATACCGTAAAATCGTATTACCATAGAACAGAATACCGGAAAGCGAAATTAAGGTAGTAATCACTGCCAAAGCAATCATGTACCTATCATTGTAAATCGTTCCGCTTTCAATTCCATATTCCTTGCATATCTTTTTTGCCCACACCCCTTGAAACAATGCAAAAAGAATATAGGAAAGAAGTGTTGTATATGCTGCCGCCATATATCCATATATCTTAATAAATATGTAATTAAGTATTAAATTGGATACCGCCGCTATAATTGCAGGATACATTACATATTTTGTTTTTTTGTAATACACAGCAATATCAGAATACAAATTCGCAAACGATGTAAAAAAGACACCTGCCGCAATTGGAGGCATAATATAAATCGCTTCGTAGTATTCTTCTGTTGCTAATATTCTTACAATTTCCGGAGCTAAAAAAGTCATCAAAACAGCAACAGCCGCATAGAAAGTCATCAACTGCGACGAAACACGTTTTATTCCGCAGACGCCATTTTCAATATTTCTAAATATATACGGTACAAAGGACGAATGCACGGCCTGCCACACAAGAAGAGATAGCGAGCTAACGGTATAAAGAGTGCTATATATACCAACTGCACTATTTCCAACCATTTGGCTAATCATCATTCGATCCGACACAGTTAAGATTTGTGAAGCGACAGAATACCCAACCAATGGCAAACTCAATGACAGAGACAGCTTCCAATATTCCTTATTAAAAAAAGTTTTACCCTTAAGCATCGTGCAAAACCATATTACTGCGGAAACGCCGTAAATAATAAGGTAATTGCTATACAATCTTCCCTCAGCAACAAGATTCTCGTCAACCGCACTCAGCTTGATTACAGTTAAGATTGAGAGTAAAGATGCAATAAGTGCCGAACCCATCATTACAAAGCCAGACAGTTTATACTTATACTCATATCTTTGTCTAGCAAGCCAAAAATCTCGCGCAGGTGCAAACAGGAATCCTATCAGCATTAGAATAATAAGACCACTAGGTAAGCCCAATAGCTTACTCCACAATGAGGGATTAACAAGATAAACGCCAACCAGTAAAAGTGAAATTAATGACGTAAGCGAGAGGACGGATGACTGATAACCGTCTCTGTTGCTTTCATACTCTCTTAAAGCAACAACATATCCACCGGAGGTTAATGACAATGTTGCAATAGCACTTATCATTGAATACCATGAATTATATAAGTTCACGATTCCAATTTGACTTGTGGTCATCAATCTGGTGAATATAGGAACAGTTATGATTGCTAAGCCTCTTGAGAACAGGGTTGAAAACGTATAAACCGTCGCCGATTTAACCTCAATCGGTATTTTTTTGATTCTCAATTTAATCTTATCGAGCATATGTATTTACTCTTTTCTCCACACCATCTTATTGACCACACCGGTGTAACTCTGGATGATCTTAACGACCTTATCGGACACGTTCTCATCCACATAATCCGGCACAGGAATGCCCAGGTCACGGTTCTTGTTCATCTCGACTGCAACGTCCACGGCCTGTAGCAGATGGTCACCGTCGATGCCTGCGAGGATGAAATCGCCCTTGTCCAGTGCCTCGGGACGCTCCGTGCTGGTGCGGATGCACACCGCTGGGAATGGATGGCCTACGCTGGTAAAGAAGCTGCTTTCCTCTGGAAGCGTGCCGCTATCGGACACAACACAGAAGGCGTTCATCTGCAGACAGTTGTAGTCATGGAAGCCCAGAGGCTCATGCTGAATTACGCGCTTGTCCAGCTGGAAGCCGCTCTGTTCCAGACGCTTGCGACTGCGGGGGTGGCAAGAGTACAGAATGGGCATATCGTACCTTTCGGCCATTTTGTTGATGGCCGTGAACAGAGAGGTGAAGTTCTTCTCTGTGTCGATGTTCTCTTCCCGATGTGCGGAAAGCAGGATGTACTTACCCTTCTCCAGTCCAAGTCGTGTATGGATATCGGATGCCTCAATCTTTTCCAGATTTTGATGCAAAACCTCTGCCATAGGAGAACCAGTGACGTAAGTGCGCTCTTTGGGCAGACCGGTGTCGGCCAAATAGCGGCGGGCGTGCTCGGAATAGGCCATGTTCACGTCGGAGATGATGTCCACAATGCGGCGGTTGGTCTCCTCCGGCAGGCACTCGTCCTTGCAGCGGTTGCCAGCCTCCATATGGAAGATAGGAATATGCAGTCGCTTTGCGCCGATGACGCTCAGGCAGCTGTTGGTGTCGCCCAGCACCAGCACAGCATCGGGCTGGATGGCAACCATCAGCTTGTAGCTCTCGGAGATGATATTGCCCATAGTCTCACCCAAGTCTGCACCTACGGCGTTCAAATAAACCTCTGGATTTTCTAGCTGAAGATCATGGAAAAATACACCGTTTAGATTATAATCATAGTTCTGACCCGTATGTGCAAGAATAACATCAAAGTACTTACGAGTCTTATTAATAACAGCTGCCAAACGAATGATTTCGGGGCGAGTGCCAACAATGATAAGCAATTTTAATTTTCCATTACTTTTGAACGATATTTCATTATACTCAACCATCAGCTTTATCCTTTCCTCAGCATAGACATCCTATTTTTTTTAACTCAAAAGTATATACCTTTTGAGCTTCCATTGTATCCGTAATACTGCATTAACACTTTATCTTTGACTTGACCCTTAAGATTTCCCAAATGCAACAATTCCCTTTGGAGCTTTTCAAAATACTCGTCAGCATTTTTGATAACCCTTGCAGGAACTCCTACTGCTAACGAATTATCTGGTATACTTTTTGAAACCACTGCACCAGCACCAATAACTACATTATTCCCTTGGTGACTCCCTGAAGAATGATCACATTGTTCCCAATATACACATTATCGCCAATCTTAAGCGGCTTTGTAATTTCAAGATCCGGAACATATTGTCTATATATCAGTGTTCCACCATCATGTGTAATAAATTTCACACCGTCAGTTATATGAGCATTGTTTCCCAGCGTTATAAACCATGGCTCTGTATTCCAAGAAACCTTACCGTAGATGTGACCCCCCCAGAAATTCACACCTACTTTCCTCATGTAAACATACGGTTTAAATCTTCTTAACAGGCTTCTATATATTTTTTAATCATCAGTAAGTTTTCTCCTTTACACCGGCTCAAAGAAAGTGTCCGGATGGTTCGGGTTGAAAATCTCGTTGCAAGTCATCACCGTCACCAGATTCTCCGTTTCCGACAGGTTGATGATGTTGTGGGTCCAGCCAGGAATCATGTGGACAGCCTCAATCATTTCGCCGGAAACCTCAAACTCTACCGTTTCCCCAGTGTTGATATTTCGCTCCTGAATCAGTCCGTGACCTGCAACCACGATGAACAGCTCCCATTTGGAGTTGTGCCAGTGCTGCCCCTTGGTAATGCCCGGACGGCTGATGTTGATGCTCACCTGCCCGCAATCGGCGGTGTGTACCAGCTCGGTGAAAGAACCACGGTTGTCCACGTTCATCTTCAGGGCATACTTAAACTTGTCCGTGGGCAGATAGGTCAGGTACAGAGAATACAGCTTCTTGGCAAAAGAGCCGTCCGGCATTTTCGGCATCATCAGAGTGGTGGGCTGTGCTTTGAACTCCTGCAGCAAGTCTACAATCTCGCCCAGCGTGACCTTGTAGGTCACAGGAACACAGCAATAGCGACCATCGGTCTTCAGAACGGTTTCCACACCGTCAAACTCACAGTGCTGCTCCTTGCCTTCCAGCAGGTCGAACATTCCTTCTACCAAGTCGTCAATATACAGCAGCTCCAACTCAGTGCTGCGGTCATTGACGGTGAAGGGCTCGTCATTGGCAACCGCCCAGCAGAAGGTGCTGACGGCACTGTTGTACTTGGGGCGGCTATGTCCCATCAGATTCACGAAGCGGTAGACGGCGACCTTCGCCCCTGTCTCCTGAGCATACTGGAAGAATAGTTCCTCGCCAGCCTTCTTGCTGCGTCCGTACTCGCTGTTGCCGAAACGACCAGCCAGCGTAGCCTGAATGGATGAAGACAGCATGATAGTTGCCTTGTTGTTGTGCTTTTTCAGGCAGTTCAGCAGGTCAGAAGCGAAGCCGAAGTTGCCCTTCATGAAATCCTCCGGGTTCTCCGGACGATTCACACCTGCCAGATTGAATACAAAGTCTGCCTTCTGGCAGTATTCATCCAACTCCTGCGGGGTGGAATTTAAATCGTACTCGAAGATTTCTTCAATATTCAGTGCCGGACGGGTCTTGTTCTTTCCATCTCGGATGTTTTTCAGATTGTTGCACAGGGCGGTTCCCACCATGCCCTTGGCACCTGTGACTAGAATGTTCATCCTTTCACCTCTTTAACGTACTGCCGTACAATCCGGAATATCTGCCTCCTCCGGTACAGTTGCATTATTACATACCGTGACATTTCCTCCAACGCGGGCATATCTTCGAACCTTTGCACCAGTGCGAATCGTACTGTTAGTGTAAAGCAAAACGTAATCTCCAACCGTTCCACCGCAGTGAACTTCCGTTCCGGCATTCAGCAAAACACCATTACCTACGGATGCGCCGTTCTGGACGCAGGCGTTCTGCATCAAAACACATCCACAGCCGACTTCAGAAAACGGACTGATATAGGCACTGGGCGCAACGATATTGGGAAAAGCAAAGCCAAGGGCTTTCGCCTTCTCATACACCTGTGCCCGAAACCGGTTGTTGCCGATGCCCACTACCAGCAAGCTGTACTCCTTCCGCAGCTCCGGCAAATCGTCAACTCCGCCAATCACCGGAATGCCGCAGATTTCATCTCCCACAGGTTGTCCGTCATCGACAAAGGCACAGTCGTATTGAAGCATTGCCTGCTCCGCCACCATGCGTCCGAAGCCACCTGCACCAACCAGCAATAGTTTTTCTTTCATTAAAAATGCCTTTCCTAAATTATTTTACTCCCCTACAGACTATTGAAGTCAGCCTTT
>ERZ772954.541-NODE-541-length-37322-cov-9.800225_pt1 | contig 37322 bp, 29 predicted proteins | sample MGYA00580684_ERZ772954 | MGnify/ENA primary metagenome ERZ772954 (study PRJEB29015, sample SAMEA2737654) | human gut metagenome | biome: human gut; feature: human-associated habitat; material: faeces | place: China | collected 2012 ...
AGTAGGTGCTGAATCAGCTGTTGATATCAACCTGGCTAAACAGCTTAACGTACTGATCTCTCAGCTTGGTGTTGACAGCAAGAGTGTCGTTATGAACGTAGGTAGTGCAGCAGTTGGATACGGTTTTGAGTATGTTATCTCTACTATGGATCGTGTAAAAGCGGCAGCTCTGCAGCAGGGCGATGCAAATCTGCAGATGCCGATCATTACTCCGGTAGCATCTGAGGCTTGGGGTGTAAAAGAAGCTATGGCTTCTGAAACAGATGCTCCTGAATGGGGCTCACAGGAAGAACGTGGAATCGATATGGAAGTAGAAACTGCAATGGCAGTTATCGCTGCCGGTTCCAATGCGGTAATCCTGAAACATCCGGAATCCATCAAGATCATTTCTGGTCTGATGAAAGAATTAGTCTAAGAGTTGCGTTAAGGAGGAGATGTAATTATGGCACTTAAAGGTCTTGATATTTTTAAATTATCACCAAAGAAAAACTGTAAAGAATGTGGATGCCCGACATGTATGGCATTCTCTATGAAGGTTGCACAGGGTGCAGTTGATATCGCTGCTTGTCCGTATTTCGCACCGGAAGCACTGGCTAAACTTTCAGCAGCTACCGAGCCGCCAATGAAAACAATCAAAGTTGGTGCAGGCGATGCAGAGCTGTCTTTGGGTGGCGAAACCGTTCTGTTCCGTCATGAAAAAACATTCGTAAGCAGAACAAGATATGCAATGTCTCTTTGCACATGCATGGATGATGAGACGGTTGCACAGAAACTTGAGGACATTAAAAAAGTTGATTATGAACGTATCGGCGAGCGTATGTTCGTTGAGATGGTATATGTAAATTACAGTGCAGATGGCAAACAGGATTATGTTGAGCTGGTGAAAAAAGCAGCAGAGACAGGACGTATTCTGATCCTTGACTGTAAGGATGCAGAAATTGCAAAAGCAGCACTGGAAGTATGCAAAGATGGAAAACCGATCCTGAATGGTGCAGATGCTTCCAACTACGAAGCAATGAACGCTGTTGCCACAGCAGCAGGTGTTGTACTTGGCGTAAGCGGAGCAGATCTGTCTGAAATCCACGATACAGTAGAAAAGCTGGAAGGTCTTGGAAACAAGAATCTGGTGATCGATGTAACCGGAGCAGACGTAAAAGAGACATTCAAAAATGCAGTTCAGATCCGTAAGGCAGCAATCAAAGACGGTGACAGAACATTCGGATATCCTTCTATTGTAAATCTGCACAAAATTGCAGCAGGTGATCTTCACAAACAGGCAGCACTGCTGTCCCTGTTCACAATGAAATATGGTTCCGTAATCGTTGCAGAACATATCGGTTATGCAGAAGCTCTGCCTCTGTATGGTCTGCGTCAGAACCTGTTCACCGATCCTCAGAAGCCAATGAAAGTGGAACCGGGCGTCTATCCTCTGAACGGAGCAGATGAAAACTCTGTATGCCTGACAACCGTAGACTTCGCACTGACTTACTTCCTGGTTTCCGGAGAGCTGGAACGTTCCGGTGTACCGGTAAACCTGATTATCAATGATGCTGGCGGTCTTTCCGTACTGACATCATGGGCTGCTGGTAAATTCTCTTCTTCTTCTATCGCCAAGTTCTTCCAGGAACAGGATATCGAAGGAAAGATTAAGAGCAGAAAACTGATCATCCCTGGTAAAGTAGCTGTCCTGAAGGGCGAGCTGGAAGCAAAAATGCCGGGCTGGGAGATCATCATTGCTCCAAACGAAGCAGTTCAGCTTGTTAAGTTCATGAAAGACTTTGCATAAACTAAATATACAAGCAAAAGGAGAACAAAATAATGGGAAAATTCGTTACAATCGGAGAAAGACTTTCAACAACAGCTCCAGCAGTAAATAAAGCGTTTCTGGAAAGAGATCCGGAACCAATCTTAAAAAGAGCAAAACAGCAGCTGGATGCAGGAGCTACATATCTGGATGTAAACATCGGACCGGCAGAAGGATATGGCCCGGATCTGATGAAATGGGCAGTTGAATTGCTGCAGGGTGAATTTGACAACGTACCTCTGGCACTGGATACATCCAATAAAGCAGCCATCGAAGCCGGTATCGCTGTATACAACCGTTCTAAAGGAAAACCGATCGTAAACTCTGCAGATGCTGCAGGAAGAATCGAAAACATCGACCTTGCAGCTGCAAACGATGCAATCGTTATTGCACTGTGTAACGGCGAAGGTATTGCAAAAGACAACGATGAGCGTATGGGTTACTGCCAGATGCTTCTGGAAAGAGGTCTGGAACATGGTATGGAAGCAGAAGATCTGTGGTTCGATCCGCTCTTCCTGGTAGTAAAAGGTATGCAGGACAAACAGATGCAGGTTCTGGAATGTATCAAAATGTTCTCTGATATGGGACTGAATTCTACAGGTGGTCTGTCCAATAACTCCAACGGTATGCCAAAAGCAATCCGTCCGATCATGGATTCCGCCCTGGTTGCAATGGCTATGATGCAGGGTCTGACTTCTGCAATCGTTAACCCGAACGACCTGCGTCTGATGGAAACCATCAAATCCTGTGATGTATTCAAAGGCAATACTCTGTATGCTGACTCCTATCTGGAGATCTAATAAATGTATAAGGTTACTTTTAAGTTTGAAAACAGCGAAGATGTCACAGTCTTCGCTGCTTTCGGTGAGAGCCTTCTTGAGGTAGCGAGAAAAACAAATGTAGCTATCGATGCACCTTGTTCAGGAAATGCATCTTGCGGAAAATGCAGAGTAAAACTCGTAGAGGGAGAATTGGATTCCAAACAGACGAGACACATCAGTGATGAAGAATATGCACAGGGATGGCGTTTGGCATGCTGCAGCAAAATAAATGCGGATGTTGCTGTAATGGTGCCAGATATTGCTTCTGCATATCGCAGCCGTATGAAAGTTGCGGATCTGTCATCACCGGATGAAGTAAAAATCTTTGATAATATTAAGCAATCTATTACAGAAGCAGGTATCGAACTCAAAAATAATCTTGAAAGCATTCATGTTAAAATGGATGTACCAACTCTGGATGACACTATGCCGGATAACGAACGTCTGACAAGAGCCATCCGTGAAATTACCGGAATGCAGCGTGTGAAGCTTCCATATTCTGTGATCCATAAAATGGCACAGGTACTGCGTGAAGACAATTTTGATGTAAACGTTGTGATCCGGAAAACAGAAAAAGACATTTTTGTCTATGACATCTGCGGTGCGGACGAAACACCGGTTATTGCAGGACTTGCAATCGATATTGGTACCACAACCGTATCTGCGATCATCATAGATATGACAGATGGAAAAATCCTTGCAAAAGGATCAAGCGGTAACGGTCAGATTCGCTACGGTGCGGATGTTATCAACCGTATTATCGAATCCCGCAAACCGGGCGGTCAGGACAAACTTCAGAAAGCGATCATTGAAGAGACAATCAATCCATTGGTACAGACGATGTGCCGTCAGGCAAAGATCAATCCGATGAACATTTACCGTATGTCGGTTGCAGCGAACACCACGATGAACCATCTTCTGATTGGAGTTAATGCGGATCCGGTTCGCATGGAACCGTACATTCCGACCTTCTTTAAGACCAATTCGATTTTTGCAGGAGATATTGGCATCAAAGTAAATCCGGATGCACATATCATTCTTGCACCGAATATCGGCAGTTATGTCGGCGGAGATATCACAGCCGGAGCATTTGTAACGATGCTGTGGAATCAGGAGCCATTCTCTCTGTTTATCGACCTTGGTACCAACGGTGAGATTGTATTTGGCAATTCAGACTTTATGTTCAGTTGTGCATGTTCTGCAGGACCAGCCTTTGAGGGCGGAGATATCAGCTGCGGTATGCGAGCGACCGACGGTGCGATCGAGGCATGTACGATAGATGCAGAAACGATGGAGCCGAAGCTGACGATCGTTGGCAATGAAGGCACAAAACCGGTTGGTATCTGCGGTTCCGGTATCATTGATATTATCAGTGAGCTGTTCCGCTGCAAGATCATCAATCCAAAAGGAAAATTTGTCAGAGAAGGCCGCCGCGTGAAACGCGATGCAGACGGAATGGGCAGCTATGTGCTGGCATTTGAAGGCGAAGAAGCAGGATCGAGCAAAGATGTAGAAATCACAGAAGTGGATATCGACAGCTTTATCCGTGCGAAAGGAGCTATTTTCTCTGCAATCCGCACCATGCTTTCTTACTGTGACTTTGATATCTCTATGATCGAGAATGTCTATGTTGCAGGTGGTATCGGAAGCGGTATCAACATGGCAAATGCGATCAATATCGGAATGTTCCCGGATATTCCGGTTGAAATGTATCATTATGTAGGAAATACATCACTGGCAGGTGCGTATGCGATGCTCTGTTCTACCGAATCCGAGCGAAAAGTATATGATCTTGCCGCTAATATGACATATATTGAACTCAGTACGATTCCGCAGTATATGGATGAATTTGTAGGGGCATGTTTCCTGCCGCATACAGATGCATCCCTGTTTCCGAATCGGTAAAATTCAAATCGAACGTATGTGAGACGGAAGATAAATGCGGCATCAAAAGGAGAATTTTATGCAGGTAAGATACGAAAAAGATAATAAAGAAAGAATTCCTTTTGAACATTATCTGGAGGAATTTGCAGCAATCGATCCAAAAGAGGCCGCAGCCAGGGTGGGAGTACCCTGGCATGAAGAGACACAGGAATTTGAAGTGCGAATGATGCAGAAAGCATTTCTTGTAAAATGGCCGGAATGTACCATCCGAAAGGCAAATCCATTTGATGAAGGATATGGAGCCATGGAGAATGGCGTTCCGCCAAAGATCATGGTAATCCGATTTTTAACAAGGGGTGTGTACTCAGAAGGCACCGGAAAGTTTCTGACTTATCGGGAAGTGCCGCATGGAGAAGTTTATTACCGTCAGTTTAACGGAAGATGTATGATGCGGCTTGCTTTTTCTTATGGAAATAAATTGCAGGAATTTAAAAACAAAATGGAAGCACTGGGGGCAGTAAATTGCGGACACGGTGATGCTGGATACGAGTTTGAATTTATCAACGGGCATCGCGTACAGTTTTTGCTGTGGGCAGGAGATGAGGAATTTCCACCATCCTCCCAGATTCTGTTTTCAGACAATTTCCCGCTGTCCTTTGAAGCAGAAGACCTGGCAGTTGTCGGGGATATTGCGATCGGGACATTAAAGAAAATGAAGGAGGATTTTACAATGGGATTTTCAACGGTACCATGTAATGAATTTGTAGAAGTTCTGGCTTCCAAAGCACCGGTTCCGGGCGGTGGCGGTGCATCTGCACTGGTTGGTGCAATCGGCACAGCTCTTGGAAATATGGTCGGAAGCCTGACAGTCGGAAAGAAAAAATATGCGGATGTAGAAGAAGAAATGCAGGAGTTAAAAGCAAAATGCGATGTTCTTCAGAAAGAACTGCTGACTCTGGTAGAGAAAGATGCGGAAGTATTTGAGCCGCTCTCCAAGGCGTATGGCATGCCAAGAGAGACAGAAGAAGAGAAGGCGGAGAAAGCACGCGTTATGGAGATTGTGCTGAAAGATGCCTGCTCCGTACCGATGGAGATCATGGAGAAATGCTGTGAAGCGATCGAGCTGATCGTTGAATTCGGCGCAAAGGGTTCCAAACTGGCGATCAGTGATGCCGGTGTTGGAGCAGCTTTCTGCAAAGCAGCATTACAGGGTGCCAGCCTGAATGTCTACATCAATACAAAATCCATGGCAGACAGAGAATACGCAGAAGAACTCAACAAAAAAGCAGACGCAATGCTTGAGAAATACACCAAGATGGCAGATGAGACATTCGAAAGCGTTCTTGGCAGATTAAAATAATCAGCAACAAAATAGCGGAGGAAATACAAAAATGGCAAAGCAGTTATTAGGTAAAGAAGTAACAGCAGCACTGAATGAAAAGATCAAAGCAAATGTAGCAGAATTACAGGGCAAAGGCGTAAACCCGACACTCTGCATCATTCGTGTTGGCGAAAACCCAAGCGATATTTCTTATGAAAGAGGAGCAACAAAACGCTGCGAGACTCTTGGCGTAGCATGTGAGAAGATCCTTCTTCCGGGAGATGTGACTCAGGAAGAACTCCTTGCAACCATCGACAAAGTAAACAAAGACGACCACATCCACGGCGTTCTTCTGTTCCGTCCGCTTCCGAAACATCTGGATCAGGCAGTGATTGAAAATGCACTTGCTGCAGAAAAAGACGTTGACTGTATGACAGATCTTTCCATGTCCGGCGTATTCACCGGCAAAAAAATCGGTTTCCCGCCATGTACACCACAGGCATGCATGGAGATCCTGGATCATTACGGAATCGATTGCACAGGCAAAAAAGCCGTTGTTATCGGAAGAAGCCTTGTAGTTGGAAAACCGGCAGCCATGATGCTGGTTAAGAAAAATGCAACCGTAACGATCTGCCACACAAGAACCGTTGACATGCCGTCTGTTGCAAAAGAAGCAGACATTGTGATCGTAGCAGCCGGACGTGCAGGCGTTGTTGGTGCTGATTATGTCAGAGAAGGACAGACCATCATCGATGTAGGTATCAACGTAAATGCAGAAGGTAAACTCTGTGGAGACGTTGACTACGCTGCAGTTGAGCCGATCGTTGATGCAATCACACCGGTTCCTGGTGGAGTTGGAAGCGTTACTACATCCGTTCTTGTAGGACATGTAGTAGAAGCTGCAATGAGAAAGGTAAATGGATGATTCGAAACAAAAAAGCAATGCTCTTTTGTTCACAGATGATACTGGCAGGTGCCCTTATAACAGGGGCACCTTGTCTGGCGTCTGGGGATAATGGAGAGACGAGCGTATTTGGAAGTTCAGATACAAATGCAGAAGATGAAGTATCCGATCTTTCCGGCGAAGGCCAGATCCACAAGCCGGCCAGCCTTAACGCGCCGGATTTTACCTCAGATCCGAATTTCGTGGATGATTCCACCGACAATACTTATGGTTATTACACGATTATGGGGACGACAACCGTTTCCCTGGCACAGATGACTTCCCAGTACAATGCACATGGATCCGAATATCCGTCCGCATCTTTGAAAGAAGGCGGTGCAGAGACGATCGATGATTTCTGCACGATCATTCTGGAAGAAGCAAATGCTGAAGGTGTCCGGGGAGAAGTAGTCTTCGAACAGGCAATGCTCGAGACCGGCTGGCTCCAGTATGGAGGAGATTCCGGAATCTCCCAGTACAACTTCGCAGGACTCGGAACCACAGGCGGCGGCGTCCAGGGCGTATCCTACCCCGACGTAAGAACCGGAATCCGCGCACAGGTACAGCATTTAAAAGCCTACGCCTGCGACGAATCTCTCAACCAGGACTGCGTAGACACCCGCTTCAACATGGTCCAAAGAGGCAGTGCCCCATACGTCGAATGGCTTGGACAGCAGGAAAATCCCAATGGAGGCGGCTGGGCCGCCGGAGCAAACTACGGGGAGAAATTGCTCAAGCTACTGAGCGATCTCAAGGAGGAGTAAGTGAGATGTTTGACATCTCCTTATATCCTCTTTTCTTTTTGGGCAAAAACCAAAACCGCAAAGTGGACGTGGCCCGTCCCCTCTGCACACCCCTGGGCTTTTGGGAAAAACATCGGCATTGGTTTTGGTGTGGGGAAGCATTTTTGTAGCGTGGTATGGAGCCTGGATATCGCGTGGGGGAAATCTCCCCCAAAAATCCACCTTGACTTAGGGAGTCCCTCCAAATCCCCAACCTATTTAAACGAAAATCTCCCGGCCTGGACCACCAGGAAAATTTTTCACAATCCTCGACCAAAAAACAAAATTCCCGTCAAACACCCAGCCCAGGGTGTGCAGAGGGACGGGCGACGTCCCTTTGCAGTTTACCTTGCTTCCCAAAAGCGAAAAAAGAGCCCGGGGAATACATTCCCCAGGCAAAAAAAAGTTTTTTACACTTGCTTTTTCCAAAAAAATCTCAAGAAAGCTCAATTTCCTTCAATTCTTTCGCCGGCAGTTTCTTAGAAGAACCTGCCACAAACTTCTTAAGCGCCTTAGAAGACTTCGCAATCGGCACATTCGTACCAGCACCGCCCATACATCCACCAGGACAAGCCATACCCTCGATCATACAGCCCTTAAGTTTCCCGGCTTTCGCCAAAGCCAGCATCTTCTTACACTCTGCCAGGCTCTCTGCATGCTCAATATGCACCGGAACTTCCGGATAATATTCCTTCAGACAGGCCTCGATCGCACCTGCAACACCACCTGCGACCGCATATCCACGTCCGGCGGCAGTAGCATCATGCAGGGAACCTTCGTCTTCAAAGGAAGCCGGCTCGATCTCACGCGCATCAAACATCGCATCCAGTTCCTCAAAAGTCAAAACAAAATCCACATCACTTCGCACAGTACGGCGCATCGCTTCCAGTTTCTTGGAAGCACAAGGTCCAATGAAGACAACCTTCGCATCCGGATCATCCTGCTTTACCTTACGTGCAGTGGCAACCATAGGAGTCAGCTCCTGTGAGATATTGTCGATCATGGTCGGGAAGAATTTCTTTGCCATCATGGACCAGGACGGACAGCAGGAAGTCAGAAGGAACGGAAGATTTCCTGTTGCAACCTCATGTGCATAATGATGTGCCTCAGAGATCGCACCGACATCCGCACCAAACGCAACCTCATGAACATCAGAGAAACCAAGAACCTGCAGAGCTGTCTTGAATTTGCCAGGGGTCACATCATCACCAAACTGGCCGATATAAGCCGGTGCAACGATCGCAACGATCTTATCGCCGTTACGAAGCGCATGCGCAAGCTGGAAGATCTGAGATTTATCAGAGATCGCACCGAACGGACAGCTTACCATACACATACCACAGGAAACACACTTGTCATCCAGGATGCTCGCACGCCCCTGCTCATCACTTCCGATCGCCTTGACACCACATGCCTGCTCGCACGGGCGCACGTTGTGGGAGATTGCATCATAAGGACAGGCTGCTTTACATTTTCCGCATTTTACACATTTTTCCTGATCGATAAAAGACTTTCCGTCCTTCATAGAGATCGCGCCCTTCGGACAGACCTGCATACATGGATGGGCAACACATCCGCGGCACATGTTGCTGACAATGTATTTGTTCGGAGGACAGGCTGCACATGCAGACGGGATCACCTGCATAAGAGGCGGCTCATAATATTTCTCATTGATATTGCTGGCAGCAAGACCGTCGGTCAGATGGACCGCCTTGCTTTCCGGGCGAAGAGAAAGACCCATGGCGAGACGGACTCTTTCGCTTGCAACGGCCCGTTCTCTGTAAATACTCTCACGGTACTGGGCAGTTTCACTGACGATATTGTACGGGATGGATTCAATATCATGGATCAGGCTTTCGTCAGAAGATTCAAATCCGGCCTTTGCCACTTCAGTATAAACCTGGTGTCGGATCTCTCTGACTGGGGTATCATAATTTCGCATATCTATTTCATCTCCTTAAATAAGAAAAATATTCATCTACCGCTCCCTATAATATAGGAAAGAATTCCCAAAATCAATCCGAAAATGCAAAATCCCTGTACTTTTCGAAGCACATAAGAGAAACAAAATGAGAAACACTTTACTATAGCAAAATAGATTGATAAAAAATTATAAAATCTGTTAAAAAATACACAATAATACGAAAAACATAAAAAACATGAATAAATTAATTCAATTTTCCTACATTCCACTTGTATAATTTGACTACTTAATGTATAATGAAATACAACAAGGCTGTGTAAATTATACAAAATAATGGGCGCAGACAAAAGCAAATTTTTAACAAGGAGGGAATTGAATGTTAGATCAGTCTTATTACACGAAGACAGATGAGATCATCGAGCATTACGGACCGAAAGCAGCATCACTGATTCCGATCATGCAGGATATCCAGGCGGAGTACCGCTACCTGCCGGGAGAGCTTCTGACCTATGTTGCATCCAAGATTGGAGTGACCGAGGCGAAGGCATACAGCGTCGCTACTTTTTATGAGAACTTTTCCTTTGAGCCGAAAGGCAAATATGTGATCAAGGTCTGCGACGGAACTGCCTGTCATGTAAGGAAATCCGTTCCAGTCAAAGAAGCCCTTATGAAAGAGCTCGGTCTGAATGCGAAGAAGCACACCACAGACGATATGATGTTTACGATAGAAACAGTATCCTGTCTTGGTGCATGCGGTCTTGCACCGGTTATGACGGTCAATGACGAAGTGCATCCTAAGATGACCCCGGATCTGGCGATAGAAGTGATCCAGAACCTTAAAAAAGGAGGTGCCGAATGATGTTTTTACATAACAGAGAAGAACTTCAGGCATTACGCCAAAAGGCAGAAGCGGAACTGCACAGACAGAAAATACGTGTTCTTATCTGCGCAGGAACTGGATGTATTGCCAGCGGCTCCAAAGAAATTTATGAAAAAATGCACAATCTCGCAGAGATCAACGAGAATGTTTCTGTAGAATTCGAAGGTGAAGTTCCACATCCGGAGATCAAGAAGAGCGGATGCCATGGCTTCTGCGAAATGGGACCTCTGATGAGAATCGAACCTCTCGGAATCCTCTACATTAAGGTTAAACCAGAAGACTGCGAAGAAATCTATGAGAAAACTGTCTGTCAGGGGCAGCCTATCGAGCGGCTGCTTTACCATAAGGACGGACAGATATACCAGAGCGAAGAATCCATCCCGTTCTATGCCGGACAGATGCGTCTGGTACTTAAGAACTGTGGACATATCGACGCAGAGAATATCGAAGAATACATCGCAGTAGGCGGATATGCCGGTCTTGAAAAAGTCCTCTTCGAAATGACCAAAGAAGAAGGTCTTGACATGATAGAAGAAGCCAACCTTCGCGGAAGAGGCGGCGGCGGTTTCCCGGCAGGTAAGAAATGGAAACAGGTGGCACGTCAGAAAGAGACAGACCGTTATGTAGTATGTAATGGTGATGAGGGTGACCCGGGTGCGTTCATGGATCGAAGCATCATGGAAGGTGACCCGCATAAGATGCTGGAAGGTATGTTGATCGCTTCCTATCTGACAGGTGCACAGAACGCATACATCTATGTACGTGCTGAGTATCCGCTGGCAGTAGAGCGTCTGCGTATCGCGATCGCACAGGCAGAAGAACTTGGTCTGATCGGTGATAACGTTCTTGGTACAGATTTCTGTATCCATTTCCATATCAACCGTGGCGCCGGTGCGTTCGTATGTGGTGAAGGTTCTGCCCTTACCGCATCTATCGAAGGAAACAGAGGTATGCCGCGTGTAAAACCGCCGCGTACTGTAGAACATGGTCTTTTCAATAAACCGACCGTACTGAATAACGTTGAGACATACGCCAACGTACCAATGATCGTCACAAACGGCGCAGAATGGTACAAGAGCATCGGTACACCGGGAAGCCCGGGAACCAAGGCGTTTGCTCTTACCGGTAACGTAAATAACACAGGTCTGATCGAGGTACCAATGGGAACGACTCTCCGTACGATCATCTATGATATCGGCGGCGGACTCAAAGGAGATGCCGGATTTAAGGGTGTTCAGATCGGTGGACCGTCCGGAGGATGTCTGGTAGAGAAGCATCTGGATATTCCGCTTGACTTCGATTCTGTCAAGAAATACGATGCGATCATCGGTTCCGGTGGTCTGGTAGTTATGGATGAAAATACCTGTATGGTAGAAGTTGCCCGTTTCTTCATGAGCTTTACTCAGAGAGAATCCTGCGGTAAATGCGTTCCGTGCCGTGAGGGAACCAAGCGTATGCTTGAGATCCTCGAGAAGATCGTAGCAGGCAAGGGTGAGGAGAGCGATCTTGCAGAACTTTCCGAACTGGCAGAGATGGTTCGTGCCATGGCTCTGTGCGGACTTGGCAAGAGTGCTCCGCTTCCGGTCATCAGTACACTCAAAACCTTCCATGAAGAGTATGAAGAGCATATCAGGGATAAGAAGTGCCGTGCAAAAGTCTGCTCAGCACTGCGTAAATTTATCATCAATCCGGAATTTTGTATCGGCTGCGGCAAGTGTGCAAGAAACTGCCCGGCAGGAGCGATCACCGGAGCCAAGAAACAGCCTCATACCATTAACAATGATCTGTGTATCAAGTGCGGTGCATGTAAAGACAACTGTTCATTTGATGCCATCTATATTGAAGCATAGGGAGGGATAAAGTATGGGTACAATGACAATAGACGGTAGAAAAGTAGAATTTACCGATGAAAAAAACGTCCTGACTGTTATCCGTAATGCGGGAATCAATATTCCGACACTGTGCTATCATTCAGAGGTTTCCACCTTTGGTGCCTGTCGTTTATGTACCGTAGAAGATGACAGAGGAAGAACATTTGCATCCTGTTCAGAAGTGCCGAGAGACGGCATGGTGATCTATACCAACTCCGGCAAGATCAAGAAATATCGTAAATTGATCGTAGAACTGCTTCTTGCAGCACACTGCAGAGATTGTACAACCTGTATTAAGAGCGGTGAGTGCGTTCTTCAGGAACTGGCACATCGTCTCGGCGTTCGCGATATCCGTTTCAAAAATACGCGAGAGATTCATCCGCTGGATCTCAGTTCTCCATCCATCGTGCGTGACCCGAACAAATGTATCCTCTGCGGCGACTGTGTACGTGCCTGCGAGGAACTTCAGGGAATCGGTGCACTTGGATTTGCATTCCGTGGAACAGAAGCCATGGTTATGCCTGCATTCAACAAGAAGATTGCAGAGACTCAGTGCGTAAACTGCGGACAGTGCCGTGTATTCTGTCCGACAGGAGCGATTTCCATCCGTACACATATGGATGAAGTCTGGGATGCACTGGCAGATCCGGACACCCGTGTCGTAGCGCAGATTGCACCGGCAGTACGTGTCGCAGTCGGCGATCACTACGGACTGGCCAAAGGCCGCAGCGTTATGGGCAAGATTGTAAATGCCCTTCACCGCATGGGATTTGATGAAGTTTATGATACCAGTTTCAGTGCCGACCTTACCATCATGGAAGAAAGCGCAGAATTCCTGGACAGAATTGAGAAAGGAGAGAAACTTCCTCTTCTGACCTCCTGCTGTCCTGCATGGGTCAAATTCATCACAGACCAATACAAAGAATATATTCCGAACCTTTCCACCTGTAGATCCCCTCAGGGAATGATGTCCGCAGTCATTAAGGAATACTTCCGTGATCCGGAACACGCAGCAGGCAAGAAAACCGTTATGGTTTCCATCATGCCATGTACAGCCAAGAAAGCAGAAGCGATCCGTCCAAACAGCTTTACCGAGGGCGGGCAGGATACAGATATCGTTATCACAACAATGGAACTTCTCCGCATGATCGATAACTTCGGTCTTGATTTCGCATCCCTGGATCCGGAAGCATGTGATATGCCATTTGGATTCGGTTCCGGCGGCGGTGTTATCTTTGGCGTTACCGGTGGTGTTACAGAGGCGGTTCTCCGTCGCCTGACCCCAGATCATACCAAGGAAGCAATGCGTGAGATCTCTGAGTGTGGTGTCCGTGGAGAAGAGGGAATCAAGGAATTCTCTGTACCATACAAAGACATGGAGATCAAAGTCTGCGTAGCCAGCGGACTTGCCAATGCAAGGATCGTTATGGACCGTGTAAAGAACGGCGAAGCAGAATACCATCTGATCGAAGTTATGGCATGCCGTCGTGGCTGTATCATGGGTGGCGGTCAGCCGACCAGATCCGGTGACAGGACCAAGGCCGCCAGAGCAAGAGGTCTGTACAATGCAGACAACACCACGATCATCAAGAAATCTGACGAGAACCCGATGGTACTCGAACTTTACCAGGGACTTCTCAAGGGTAAAGAGCACGAACTGCTCCATAACGAATTCTATTAATTCCGCGCGTATAACTTCCGAGGGGGAAGTTAGAAGAAAAAGATAAATAAAATCCATGCTTAGATTTTTTGCCATAGGAAATCTGACATTAAAGATAACCAGACTCCACAAAGAGAGATGCTTTGACAGGAGTCTGGTTGTTTTGCTATTAAGAACCGTTTGTTTTTCTACAGATACTTGCAGATTCGAACGAGATAGTCTAAAATAAAATCAGAAGTGCCAGAAAAACAGCAGAGAATCTGTCATCCTGTATCACTCACATTTCGCGATGATACAGCACAACGTTGCTGTCGGCACAAAAACGAAAGATAGGAGTAAATGCAAATGCGTGAAATCAAAGCATCAGCTATCACAGACACCATCGAGCGTCTCTGCATCGAGGCAAATCAGGTTCTGCCGTCTGATATCAAGGAAGCAATCCAGGCCTGTCGTTCCTGTGAGGACGGACAGATTGCCTGCGGTGTCCTCGACAACATCATCGAGAACTATCAGATCGCAGAGAATGAACAGGTTCCGATTTGTCAGGACACCGGTATGGCATGTGTTTTTCTGGAAATCGGCCAGGACGTACACATCGCAGATGGAGATCTGACAGAAGCAGTCAATGAAGGTGTCCGCAGAGGCTACACAAATGGCTACCTCCGCAAATCCGTTGTCAAAGACCCTGTCCGCAGAGGAAACACAGGTGACAACACACCGGCAATGCTCTACACCGAGATCGTTCCGGGCGAGCACATCCGCATCACCGTCGGACCAAAAGGCTTCGGAAGTGAAAACATGAGCGCGATCCGCATGTTCAAGCCATCCGCAGGCATCGAAGGAATCAAAGACTTCATTCTGGAGACTGTAGAGACAGCAGGCCCGAACCCGTGCCCACCGATGGTAGTCGGTGTCGGAATCGGAGGAACTTTTGACAAGGCAGCCCTTCTTGCAAAGAAAGCCCTCATGCGTCCGGTAGACACCCAGAACCCGGATCCATATTATGCTGACCTGGAGAAAGAAATGCTGGAAAAGATCAACCAGCTCGGAATCGGACCGCAGGGATTCGGCGGAAGGACCACAGCCATCGGCCTGAACATCGAGACCATGCCAACCCATATCGCCGGCATGCCATGTGCGATCAACATCAGCTGCCACGTAACACGCCACAAAACGGAGGTGCTTTAATATGGAACGTCACATCACACTGCCATTAACAGAAGAACTGGCAAGAACTCTTCACGCAGGCGACACCGTCTACCTGACCGGAACCATCTACACCTCCCGCGATGCCGGACACAAGAGAATGTGCGAAGCACTTGCACGCGGCGAGGAACTCCCTTTTGACCCGAAAGATGCAACCATCTACTATGTAGGCCCGACCCCTGCAAAGCCAGGTCAGGTCATCGGTTCCGCAGGCCCGACCACCAGCGGAAGAATGGATGCCTACGCACCGACCATGATGTCCGTAGGCGCACGTGGAATGATCGGCAAGGGCGCCCGCCTTCCGGAAGTCGTAGAAGCCATGAAGAAATACAGCGGCGTTTACTTCGGAGCGATCGGCGGAGCGGGAGCCCTTCTCGCCAAATGCATCAAGAGTGCAGAACTGGTTGCCTACGAAGACCTCCAGTCCGAAGCACTCCGCAGACTTTATGTAGAAGAAATGCCCCTCGTCGTGATCATCGACAGCGAAGGCAACAACCTCTACGAAGAAGGCAGAGCAGAATACCTCAAAAACCGTAAATAAAATAGTTTCCTCCTGCATATATTGTAACGATACATGGGACTGTTACAATATATGCAGGGGGATTTTTTATGGAAAATTTTCAGATTTACCGGGATATTCAGGCGCGGACCGGTGGTGATATATACATAGGCGTTGTCGGACCTGTACGGACAGGAAAATCAACGTTCATCCGAAGATTTATGGAACTTGTGGCACTTCCCGCCATGGAACCGGGGCAGCAGGCCGAAGTCCGCGACCAGCTTCCCTTGAGCGGTTCAGGGAAACTCATTACTACCGTAGAGCCTAAATTTATCCCAAAAGAAGCGATTCCCGTGACACTCGGCGAAGACCAGAAAGTTCAGATCAAACTGATCGACTGTGTCGGTTTTCTTGTCAAAGACGCCTCCGGCCACATCGAAGACGGAAGAGAGCGGATGGTCAAAACTCCATGGTTCGAAAAAGCCATCCCCTTCCACGAAGCCGCCCAGGTTGGCACCCGCAAAGTTATCCAGGAACACGCAACGATCGGCCTCGTAGTCACCACCGACGGCAGTTTCGGTGAGCTTCCGAGAGAAAATTTCATCGAAGCCGAAGAACTCACGGTCAAAGAATTAAAAAAACAGGGCAAACCATTTCTGATCCTTGTCAACTCCCAGACACCATATAAAGAAGAAACCCAGAAACTCTGTCGGGAGCTGCGGGACAAATACGGCGTGACCACGATCTCCGCCAACTGTGAACAGCTCCGCAAAGAAGACATCATAAAGATCCTGGAAAATGTCCTCTACGAATTCCCGGTCAGTGAGATCCAGTTCTACATTCCGAAATGGGTCGAAATGCTTTCACCACAGCACGAACTGAAAGCCCAGATCCTCACACAGATCCGCGAATACATGCAGAATCTGACGCACATCCGCGACATCACCAAGGACTCCGTTCAGCTCACAGGACCCTATATTCAGGAGACGCTTCTCGATCAGGTCGATCTTTCCACCGGGATCGTCCGCATCCGTATCCAGGTCAAAGATGAATTTTATTACAAGATCTTAAGCGAAATGAGCGGCATCACTATGGAAAGCGAATACGACCTGATCCACACCATGAAAGAACTGGCAGCCATGAAAGAGCAGTACGTCAAAGTCCAGGCGGCCCTCGAAGCCGTCCGCTCGACCGGCTACGGCGTCGTCGTCCCGGAACTCTCCGAGATCCAGATCGAAGACCCGACCGTCATCCGCCAGGGTAACAAATTCGGCGTAAAGATCCGCTCCAAGAGCCCGTCCATCCACATGATCAAGGCAAACATCGAAACCGAGATCGCCCCGATCGTAGGCACCGAGCAGCAGGCCAACGACCTCATCCAGTACATCGGCGAGAGTAGCCAGCGCGGCGAAAGCATCTGGGAAACCAACATCTTCGGCAAATCCATCGAACAGCTCGTCCAGGACGGCATCCGCACCAAAATCTCCGCCATCGGCGAAGAAAGCCAAACCAAACTCCAGGACACCATGCAAAAGATCGTTAACGACAGCAAGGGCGGGATGGTGTGTATTATTATCTAAGCGAAATGTAAAATTGTGTTGCTTTACGGACAAAAGGTTTCATGGTATCATGTCTCTATAGATAAAACTTATTATAGAGAATGGTATCGGAAACCTTTTTATGGTAATAGGATAATTCAGGAAGGGAATAAATCAATGGAATTTTCAGTCAGAGGAATTGGAATAATAAAAGAAGCGGATATTAAAATTGATGGTTTGACTGTGATCGCAGGAAGCAATAATTCTGGTAAGACAATAGTCGGAAGAGCGTTGTATTCTATTGTCAATGCGGTAGAAAATTTGGAAGAAAAGCAGGATATGGATCAGGCAGTAGCAATTGTTGATAGAATTTTGAGAATATTAAATCTGTATCGGAGCCTGTTAAATGAATATGAATATATCATGCGAGATTCTGCAGAAGAAAGAAATAGTTTTATAATTTCTATTTTGAATTTGAACCATATGCCTGTAAGAGAAAAATCTGATTATTATATTATGGTACTTCATCAGCTTTGTGAAGCAATCAGAGAGGATACTTTACTGGATTATCTGATAGGAGATATGAAAAAAGCTTCTTCAGAATTTTACGAAGAAGATGAGGCAGCATTTTGTGCTGAATGGGAAAAAATAAAACCAAAAGCATTAGCAGAATGCCAGAAAGCGCGCGATTTTGTAAACTCATTTCACGATCAAAAGAGAAAAGATTTTGCATGCAAAATAGCCGAAAGAACTTTACAGGTAGAATTTATGAACCAGGTACAGTCAATCGGCCAATCTGACAATGAACAGTATTCAATCATAAAACTCAAAGATCAGGAGGAAAATTTATTTGAACTTTATATTTCTGATGACAATATAGACTTAGAAAAATCAGAATTTCAGGATGGATATTTTGATAGTGTTTATTTTATCGATGATCCTTATGTTATTGAAGATCCTCGCGTATATCGATTTATAGCGCCAAGAAAGAGAACAGACAGTTATGTACAATCAAGGATTGTTAATCATCGAGAAGATATGCGGCGCTTAATGAGAAAGCCCGAAGAGGATAAAAAAATCAGTGAAACTTTATACCAGGAAAAACAACTGGAAAATGTAATGAAACAAATCAATGAGATTGTACCGGGTATGGTTTCCGGAGGCACCTATTATACACCAGAAATGAAAATAAAAGTCGGAAATCTGGCAACAGGCTTTAAGATTTTTTCAATCATCAAGAAAATCCTCACAGAAAACGACCTCTCAGATAAAACACTCCTGATCCTGGACGAGCCAGAATCACATCTTCATCCAGAATGGATCAACCGCCTGGCAGAAGTTATCGTACTTTTGGTAAAAGAGTGCAATATCACAGTTCTTCTTACAACACACAGCCCAAATTTCCTGCTGGCAGTTGATGCCTTAATGCGAAAATATGACATTCGTAATAAATGTCACTTTTACCAGACAGAGCAGGAAGAAGATCATAGAGTAAAATACATCGAAAGAACAGACAGCCTAGATGATGTTTACGCTGACTTTGCCGCATCCTTTGCAAAAATGAGCGCAATAAGGAAAAAATACATGAATCTGGAGGAGTAGAATGGGAACATCAGAATTAAAATCAAATCTTTTCTAAAAAACAGCAGAAAGCAGATGGACACTGGAATATCATCTGCTGCCAGAAGCATATAAAAACACGACACACCCTGATTTACAGATCTTCTATATCATTGTCACCGACAAAGTAAAAGAAAATCCCATAGACGCCATGGGTCAGATCATGGACGATCTGGCAAACATACATAATGAAGATAACTTCTACGAGAGAATGGAACAATCAGTAAAACACTTATACTGCGAAAGCCGATTCGGAAAGAGGGCTTTTTACGATAAAGTAGAAGTTTACTCTGTGCAGGATTTTGAGACTTTCTTTTTGAACTAAATGAAGAAAAATTGTAATATAAGCAAAGGATACTCTTTCTAAAGCAGGAAAATACTTGCTTTAGGAAGAGTATTCTTTTATAATAGTTAAGAACAATATGTTCCTAATGCAGTAAATAATATTACACAGCTAAAGGAGAGATTTTATGGACAGGCAATGGATTTGCATAAGAGGAAGAAAACTTTTAACAACAGAATTTATACATATCCTTGACAGCTATAGATGTAGCTTTGCATTGAGGATGCGGGATGATCAGGTTTGCAAACAGTACAATGCTATGATCTGTGTACTCCAGGAACTTACATCCGATTACATGGAGGGCAAAAATCATATCGGGGATCAACTATCGGACTTTTTTAAACGATGTCATATGGAACTTCCATCAGAAAGAAAACTACCGGAAGCTCTGGAAGAACTCTTTGAACAGATGGAATTTAAGCTAAATATCGATTTTACAGAAATACTGGATTGGTGTGTACTTTGCACAAATGAAGCATACACACATATGCAGAAAGCGCAGCAGCAGGAAGAACAAAGAATTTTACTGATAAAATCTTTGATGGAAGAGAATAAACTTAATGAAAACAATGACAAGAAACCAGAAAATCAGATCAGAAAATTACTTTTATTACAACAGGCAAAAATAAAGTCTAACCAATACAAAATGGATAAAAACGAAATAAACATAACCAGAGCCTGGTGCGACCTGCTTGTTTCATCTATTTTTTCAGAAGAGATTTCCTATGGACTGATGTTACGACTGGTCGAAAATGAGATACTGACAGAATCCGAGATAACTAAACTGCTGGAAGATAAATACAATATAGAGAAAGATTATGAATGGTATTCAGAAGATTTTTTCGGATCTGGGTTAGACGAGCCAACAGATATAAGGATAGAGGATGTTCTGAAATTATGTACAGGAAGAATAGAAAAGGCCATTGGAACTAAGATATAGGATATCACACCCTTTCAGCACTTAATTGTCTGCATTTTGTAAAGAGCGAGGTAATATATGACAGAAAAAGAACGAAATGATTATTTCTATGTATGTGCATTAATCGAGTATATTGCACGAGAAACGAAAAACCATCGAGGTGACATCGTAAATGCAATTGGCAAGTCCGGAATAGAGAAGCTCTTATACGATGCAGAAGTAAATCACTGCCTCAGCTTCGAGCAGGTCAGCGATGAAGTGATTCAGTATTACAAAATAACTCTAGGAGAATTTGATACCATCTCAAATTGCCAATATTCAGTACCAAGTTTTCTGGACATAGGCAAACTTTACAGTATTATGATAGAAGATTGCGCCAAACCAGGAGATGAGCTGGCAGAGTTAATAAAAATTTTTTCCTCCTTCATCAGTGATGAGATATCGAACTTCGATTCAGACGTATATTACCAGAACCCTGATTATCTGGAATGCTCCTATCAGGAAGGAAAACTGTTGGAATAAAATGTTCAAACAGGTATGGAAACTTCAATGTTGTGAAAAGTTTCCCATACCTTTTCTATTATGACCACAAACATATCGAAAAAACGAATGAATAGTTCGATATACAGAACGATAGAAACTGTCCAACATATGATACAATAAAGGTACCCAAAATCATTATTTTTACAAACAGAAACAAATATCAGGAGGAAAATTATATGGAGCACAGAGCACCTGTAGACATGCTGAGATTCTATGGTGGAGATATTCGAGAAAGAACTAAAGACGGAAAAGTAGTTTTTGGAGAATCTTCAAGAGATACTTTGTGGGGAGACAGTGAAGCATATCGCACGTTAAATGCATTGCTTTTTGATGGATACGAAAACGAAAAAGAGCGGATATTCAAAGAAAAGAAAAAATTAAAACCTGTATTTATCGAGAGGCTGGACGAGACACTTGCTATTTATACAGGAGTGTTTTCGATGATGTGCCTGCAAAAAGAAAAAAATATATCAGCAGTTAAGGTAAAAAGAGTAGACCGGCAGGCTTCATTAAATGCATACCAGAAGGGTTTTACAGGATCTTTTGTTGCCTGCACAAAAGGAGCCTATGATACTGAGTTTGCCGAAAAAAATAATGTAATCCTTTTAGAAGTGGAGATTCCAAAAGAAAGTCCATCAGTTGATTTTCAGCAGTTCTTATCAGGCAATGAGTATTCCAATTATATTGAGCAGGAAGTGCTGCTACCGCCATTTCTCCCATTAGAGATAGAGGAAAAACCTCTTAACCTGAAAGAAAAGAAAATCAGAGATATGCATAAAAAACCACCCGTGGGGAAATATCTGCTTCGGACGGGAAACTTCCCTGATTATAGAAATGAAATAACAGCTTCTAAAGACGAACTCTATGAACGATTGATGCGTGATAAAGAGGAAGCGGCTGCGTGCCTCCAGTCAATGAATGAAGGAAACTGGGAAGATGAGTATCAGAATTATATAAAATGGAAAGAAGATCTTCACAACTATCTGAAATTAGTCTATTCAGACTTATGGTACGGAGAAAATACAAATGAGTAATAATATGGATGAATCAACATGGGAATCGTATAATGAATTCTATAATGAACTAAAAACAGACAAAAATTCTATGGATATTTTTGAAGACGGACTAAAATGTTTTTCTTCATATTTATGTCATGCGAGCCGGGATTATGCTTATAACGCAACATATTTGCCGGGATTCATAGAAGAATTTCGTATATTCATAAAAGCATTTTCAATTAAATATGAAATTGCGAAAGCACTGTTTGAGGCAGCAGAATCATATCACAATCTTACATTAAAAATTGACAGATACTGGCTGTTTGAAACAGATGAAAACGGAAAAGTTAAGAAATCTATATTGGGCGGTCCTGACTTTGTTTCAGAAAAAACATTAACAATTGAAGGTAGCATTCTTTGCGATATGCAGAGATATATTTACCATGAGCAATATGAAATGGATAAGGTGGAATTGAATAAAGAGAAATCGAATAAAGTGCTATCAGATAAAGTGGTATCAGACTTTAAACCTTTTTTGAATGATCATATACCGAATAATACAAAGGAGAGCGGAAAATGAAGTCAAAGACAGGGCATGAATCGAAATACAGAGAACATTTATTATCCGATATCAACATATATTTAGCAATCTATTCCTTAAATTCGTACATCTTTGAATACAATTTACTGAAACCGGAAGACCGACATCTATATCATCAGTTACAGGACAAATTTGATGAACGACTTGTCAGCAAAGTGACAGAAGATGTAAAAAAACGAATCAAACAGTTATTGGATGATCCAGACGAATTTATCCAGGCAAAAGTATACTTCAAACCGAAAAAATTAGTCGATGGAAAACTGGAATTCAGGCCACTCCACACTACAGATTTAATTACCCAGATTGCAATTGTATCAATGCTTCATCTGTTTGTTTATGAAATACCGGAGAAGGAGAATTCAAAGCTGACCCTGTCAAATCTAAGCCGCCTGATTCCTTCAGATTTCTATGGAAACAGAGTTTCCGTAAAGCCAGAGAGCCTGTTTAAACCATGGAAACAACAATACCAGAAATATAACCAGAACAGCAACGATGCACTGAAAAAATATCACACATCTCTGGAATACAAATACGAAGTCACATTAGACCTCGAAAATTTTTTCCCAACAATTAATCCGGTTATCATATACCACTATATCATCGGATATTTACCGGCACATCTGTCAGAACAGGATATGAGCCTTATGAAGACAGTGCTGCGGAAGTTATTGTTTTGTGAACTTGATTTTGGAAAATCCGATACAACAATATTCACTGAACAACTACAGGAACAGTATTTAAAGGTATCGAAGCATAAAACACCGAAAAGCAAAGACGATGAACAGCAAAATACAGTAAACACCGAAAAAACAAAAGACGCAGAGCCCCCTGAGACTGCTGTAAAATCACGCAAATTTGTAAGAGGCATTCCCCAGGGCCTGCCACAGTCATATTTCCTTGGAAATATATACATGATAATAGTTTCCGAAATTTTCCGAGATACATTTACGGGAGTGAGCTATTTTTATGTAGATGATTCCGTCATTTTTACAAATGATATACAGGAAGATCAATTTCAGAAACAACTGGAAAACATTAATGAGCAGATTACAAAAAAAGAACAGGAGTTTCTGAAAAAGTATCAGAAGGAAAATACAGAAATTTATCCTCAGAATACACAGGAATTTTACGAAAGCAACCTTTATGGTGTTGGGCTGCATCTGAGCGGCAAAAGTAGCTATGTTCGTCTGGATCGTCTTGATGAAAGTGAAGTTTATCTGAAATGCATAAGTCGGCAGATGTCCCAGGCTGGAAGTGATTTCTTCAGGATGTACTCAGATGAAGAGAACAGAAACCTTGAGAAAAAATTTGAGATATTGTGCCGACAGGTAAAAGCACAATTGGATAAACTGGAAGGTCAGAGTCAGAAAAAAGAGAAGCAGAACCTGCCAGAACCAGAGGTGCGCGATACAAAAAAATTCAAAGACAGGCTTATAAGATACTATAGATTTTTTAAATACAGAAAGCAACGTTTATCTGCAATGCACCGTCCGGAAGATGATTCGGATGAGCAGATCTATAAAGAGGAATTGGAAGAGATTATTTATGCCGGAGTTCAGGACAAAACATTAGAAAGGTTCATAGATGGCAGGGTGCAATCAGCAAAGGAAAAGAAAGACATATTAGAACGGTTTATGAAATCTTACAGCAATGATATATGGGATGCAGCAGTAGGCATGTATCAGACTTTTGCAGAAGAAGAGGAAATCAGCAAACTGCAAAGATATGTACAGGAGATTGATAAACTGTGCATCAAAGAAGGCGGAGAAAAATTTTCATATCTGCAATGTACATATAGAGAATTACTGGGAGACAATGCAGACATGACTGAAGAAGAACTGCATATTCTTTATGACGATTCGTACAAAAGCCTCAAGAGATTAGCACAGATCAAACTGAAAAAGTATGCAAATAAACATTATGAAGTTGCAGAGTATTACTGCGCCAGATTCCAGAAACAACAAGATGAAGAAATAGTGAAAATACTGTTTTCAGAAGAAAAAGGTCTTTATGACAAGATGAAACTGGTCCGTGCAAATACGCAGAAAATACTCAGAATGGTAATGAATACAATTTATTCGTACCTGTTTAACGTTGAAATTTCAGATCATCCGGTCCTTGCGAAAAACAGTAAGAAAGCATTAACCTATGGAGAACTCAGAATTCTGGCCTTCTTGAGAAATCCCTGGTTCCAGACAGAAGAGTTTCGAAAAAGAGAAATTGTGCTGAAAGATCCTCTCAATAAAGGTGTTGTAGATTACTCAATCATGCGGGTCATGGAAATCTTTTATTCCTTTGTAAAAGATCCGGTAAAAATTGACAATCTGATACTTACACACAAATACGTTTATGATGTCTGGCAGAATGGTTCGAAACATCTATATTTTTATACGTTACATAACCAGGAACATGCGATCACTTTGATCCAAAACATAGTCAAACTGATCCATACAATTGATTTTTTCAAGATTTCCGCGATAGACTACTACATTTTATTTCTCGCCTGTTATCTGCATGACATATCAATGGTAAAGATACCTTCGTCAGATCTTTTTCTCATAGATACAGACAAAGCGGATGAACTGGCAAAAGACCTGCAGGACGAATACAGACAGGAAAATTTACCGGAAAACGGACCGGATATTTTGTGCATCAAAAAATATATGCTGGACAGTTACAAAAAAATCGACGGATATTTTGAAGAAATTGTCCGTGGCAGACATGAAAAAGACAGTGCAGCAGAAATACGAAAAAGATCAGATATATCATATCTCGATGTCCTGATTCGTGAAGTCGTTGCAGAAGTCTCAGAAGCGCATGGTGCAGATGAGCGAGATATTTATGGAAGAAAATCCGTTGCCTCACAACAGCTTCTGAGCATAAAGTTCGATAAAATATTAATCCGTCTTGCAGACTTATTAGACATGAGCAATTACAGAGTGTCAAAGCCGATTTTGCATCATAATATGCAGCAGATGTCAGAAACATCGGCATTTCACTGGATCTCACATTTGCTGACGCAGGGATATAAACTCTATACGGAATATGAGATTAACAACAAAGAAGGCGGACTTATTCCAAAGACAATAACAGAAAAACTAATCCTGGAAATTCCCGTAGCCATGTCTCAAATGTCTGCATTTGCCTGCAAAAAGCCCTGCGAAAAAGTAAAAATCGACAGGACGCGAATATCTCAACATCAGATTATCCTGATCTGTGGCGAGAAGTGCGAAGAAAATAATGAAGATAATGAAAAAGAAAGGAACTGCAATTTCCTGTGCCAGTGGTTTAACGTAAAAAATGATTACCTCATAAGAGAACTTGCCGCATTAAAAGAATACCTGAGAAGAAATGTAAATAACTATTTCGAATGTGAAATAGAGATCAGAATCACATGCACCGAAAAAACAAACATAGATGCGAAGCAATTCGAGGTACTCAATAATTACATCAACAAGAAAAAACATATTTGATATAATACGCAAAACAGAAAAGAAATCATTCCAGTTTTTGAATGGCTGGAGTGGTTTCTTTTTTGTATAACTATGTCGAAAAAACGAAGTACTATTTCGATATACAGAACGACAAGAACTGTCCTATATATGATACAATAAAAACATCGAGAATTGTTGATGAATGAAAAAGCATTAAGCAGTGACAGGTTGGCTATCTGGGGGGATTTTTAATTTGGCTGAGATATCTGTAAGATTATTACATATATTCAGGCATTATGAATGTCAGCTGTGAGTGCAAAATATCAAATGTGGGGAGCAGAGCTTATGAGAAAAGGGGAAAAAGAAAATTTAAGAATTCAATTAGGGGAAAGATTTTATGATTATGTAGAAAAGTGCCGTAAGTTTTTGGGATGGAAGCAAATGAAAATATGTGAAGCGATTGCCAACAGTATGAATGGGGAAGAGATTGGCACTGAAAAAAAGCTAAAAGCTAATACAATATATCAATATAAACAGAAAGGCGTGTCAGGGAAACAGGCAGAAAATCTGTTAAATGCCTGCATTGAATTTCATATAACATATCACGTGCCGCGAATAGAACTGTCTCAATTTGTGACAGAGTATAAAGAAATCGCGAGAAAGTTATTAAAAAGGGAAGTCAATATAGATACATCAGGACTTCCATATGTAGTGGAATATTCTCATGAATTATCGGAAGAAGAGAAAGAAGAATGGGATAGAGTCGTATGTCCGGACAAGTTACGCAAAAAATTAGATGATTTTTTCAAAAAAGAAAGTAAATGTATGATAATTCAGGGAACAAGAAAAAGTGGGATTACAGTTTCTGTTGAGAAATATTTATTAGATAAGCAGAAAGGACAAGAAACAATAATCATTCCGTATATCTATGATATTGAACAAATGGAATATTCAAATACCATGGAACAACAACTAAGGAAAGATTTGCAGGGGGATTATGTAGTTATACGGATAGGATATGGAAAATTTGACCATTATGATTTCCTGAAAAATGCCAAAGCCAAAATTTTAATATTAAGTCATAGCATGGCTGGAATTGACGCTTCGGCAGAAGCGGAGACTCTTGTATTTAATGATCTCACCAATAATATGCAGTGCACACGGCAAATGCTGGAAGAATATGTTCCAGAACTGGATAAGATATTGAACAAAGAAAACTCAGAAACTAAAGAAACCATGGAAATTGCATTGAACAAATTCCACGATATTACAGGTGGTATTCCAATAGCTGTTAAAAAAATTGGAGAACTTATATGGAAGTTATACCATGTGGATGGAATAGGAATGGAACAGATCCTGAAAGAAACTTTGTGGAAAAATGAAAAAGGGAAAGAAACTTATCAATATTTATGGAATGAATTAATGGAAGATATGTGGAATCGCATTGGTGAAACAGAGCGGAAGGTATTAGAAAGAATAGCATGTATCGCAACGAGCGTGAGCAAAAAGATGATGTGGAGTCTGAATAATATGAATCCCGATGGCAATATTATGGACAATATGTTGCATAATCTTTTTCTTATGGAAGGTGGAAAAACCAGAAACAGTGATGCGCCCTATCCGGGAGTAAGGCTCTTTCCGTTAATGAGGAACCTTATTCTGTATAAACTCAGTACGGATGTAGCGATAGATGAGGAGAAATTCTATAAAGAAACCATGGAAAGGGCAATTCGTTATCTGGAAGAAGCACTGGACAGTAATGAAATGGCAGGAATTTATAAGGGGAAAATGTGCTTTTTGGATCGAGAAGGAGAATTTCAGGTAGTAAAGTCAATACTTGAATTTTGCTGTGAAGATAATATAGAAAAATATATGATGCTTACAATGAAGTTGGAACCTTATTTTTCATTAAGAGGTAAAGATGGTAAATATGTAAGAGAAATTTACGAAAACCGTCTCAGGGTAGCAAGAGATAACAATTTTAACCGCGATGTGCTTACTTCATACGGTTATATTATTAATCAACGCATTCTGCGAGGTGAAAACAATTTGGCAGAAAATGATTTTCATGTATCTCTTGCATATGTGAACAGATATAAATTAAAAGAAGCGTTATCGCCGGCTTATTTATTAATGAAGGTAAAATATAATATTTATATTGGGCAGGATTACGGAATGGCAGAAAAAATTCTACAGCAAATTCCGAAAGTGATTCTTTCAAATCTCCAAAAAGCAGAAGCGGAGTTTTATAGTTGGATTTGCCAGTGGAAGTTGAGTCAAGAGATTGATATTGAAAAATTAAAGAACAAGATCGATATTTATTTGACCGAAGGTGATGTAGATAATAACATCATTGAGATACAATATGGTCTGGTTTTGGCAGAATTATGTATAGAGCAGTATTTAAAGGATACGCACACAGATGCTGAGCTAGGCGCTGCCGAAAGTGTATTAAGAAAAGTAGAAGACTATATCAACGCGTGTAGATATCCTGTTGCGTTTCAACAGAGTTGCTACTATTTTAACAGAGCCTGTATTGCCAAAATTCAAGAAGAAGAGAGGAAATTTAACGGAGTCTGCATAGCCGAAATTCAAAAAGAAGAGTGGAGATTATTTATGAATAAAGCGCAACGAGCTTATAACCGAACAGATCGTGGCATTTGGAAGAAACAAAAAGAAGAATATTTAAACAATATAGAAAAAATTATTGGGGAAAAATGGAAAAATATGGGGAACAATTAAAACAATTTGATTTTTTGAAGTTGTAAAAGGGGAAGTCTGTCGAACTAAATATATCTATGAGAAATAACACCGGTTATAATTGACTCAAATAATAAAGAAACGGAGGAAAAAGATAATGAGAAATGTGATCGGTGTTGTAGCAAGTGTCGCTTATATTGTAGGAGTTCTGGCTTTCTCATCCAAAATGAAATGCTTCGGACTTGAATTCAGCCGGAAATTTGCACATATGATGGTTGCGAACTGGTGGTTCATTGGAAATTATATCTTTGACAATGTAATTGCATGTTCCACAGTTCCGATCATCATTGGAACGGTAATGGCTTTGTCCTACAAATATTCATGGTTTGATGGCGTTGAGCGGCCAGGTCAGAAAAAGAGTTTCGGAACCGTGTATTACTTTATTTCGCTTTTGCTTCTGGTAAATATTTCCTTCAGGCTTTATGGAAATATGATCCCGATGGGAATATATTTCATGCCGCTGGGATATGGCGATGGAATGGCAGCGCTAGTTGGAAAAAAATTTCACAAGGGAATCTACAATGTACGTGGAAGTCAGAAAAGTGTTTCCGGTTCTCTGGCAATGTTTCTCGTTTCATTTATGACCATGTATGGATATAGTGTTATTTATGATCTGAATTATTCAGTACAGAAGTTGCTGGCACTTAGTGTGGCAGCTGCTGTTATAGAAGCTGTTTCCATTAAGGGAAGTGATAACATAACGATTCCTCTGGGAACGTATATTGTTTCCTTCATCATATGAACAGTATGAGGAGGAATAAAAAATGGGAAAAGCTTTATTTTCAAAAACAAAAATTCAGAAGAATTCAAACAGTATCATCCAGAATGGTAGTTCAAATGTCGTCGTCGTACAAACGGGTGTTCCGAATGTTCCAAAATTTGATGACTCGCATAAAATCGACTGGTCAATTCGGAAAATCAAAGAGATGCGTGAAATCTGTCCCAGAAGATTTGGTGTAAAAGACAGCTTGGAACGTGCCGTGAGAATTGATAACTATTTGGAGAGGATATTATTTTGCAGCAGCAAAGAAAATGTCAGTCCGACGTTAAGATTATATGGACATTTTTCACCTTTTTCTACTATCAAAGGTCAGATGAACCATTCAGACCTTGATAAACTGGAATTAAGTGAAAAGAGGCGAATGTTGGAGTGGGCCCAGAATGGCTATCCTGTAAAAGTAATCATTAGCTTGCAGCCATCGCTGATTTGCGAAATGTCATATAATTTAGAACAGTATGATGAACGTTGTGCAGATTTGGGCCGATCACTTAAATCACTTGAGGATTATAAGAATGTCCAGTTTGTAGTAGATGATGTCTGCGAATTGGATTCGTTGTATATTTTTGATACACTTTTCTACTGCGCATCAAGAAATGATGATCTGGATAAAGTCAGTGCGACTTACGTAAGTACAGATTTTGTTCCGGATTTGGCATTTGTCAAAAATAAGATAAGAACTTTTGATAAGCGCTTTGAAATGTTGAAAGAACAAAATAAGTATCTGATAAAAGGCATGGAACTGACAGGAGAGAGACAGTATATACATAATGTCAGTCAGATTCGGAAAGAAAATTATCTGGAGGAGGACGATTTATGAATTCATTTATCAATATCAATAATATTACAGGAAACTCAAATTCCATTGTAATATCAGGAAAACAAAATGAAGTTAATTACGGCTCTAAGAAGACCAACAATGGAGAATGGAAGGAAGCCAGAAAATGTGTTGAAGAGGACGAGAATCTGAATGAAAAGCAGAGGGAAATTCTGAAGAAAATCTTATCCAAAGCAGAAGAAAGCCCCTCAGCAGAAGGACAGCAGGCTACCAGAAACGACTTCCAGACATTCGTAGACTGTGCAGGAAAAACAGCAGAAAAGATTGTGAAAGCTTTTTCAAAGATCAAATCAGTGGCAGAGTATTTTGGAATATCCCAGTAAAAGATTAAAGCAACCTGATACAAAGCTTTGAATAGACTCCTTTCTGAGTAGGTGAGAAAATAAAAAACTTGGTTGTTCAGAAAGGAGATAGGAGATAAAAGAAAAAAGGACGGTACAAATACTGTAGAGGTGGTATAGAAGAAAATCATTTCAAAAGCCCGCCGATTATGATAAACTTTAAATATAAAAAAATGACTGCTGAAACAAAGGGAGGCATCAAAATGGGAAACTATCTGAATCCGGGTTCCACACTGTTTCGATATAGCCTGCGCTCTGAAATATATGTAGATAAGAGTGGTTTAATCGAAAAAACAAATAAATTAATAAATACAGAACAACGATACATTTGTGTGAGCCGACCAAGACGTTTTGGAAAATCTATGGCAGCAAATATGCTGGCTGCATATTACAGCAGAGAAGAAAATACAGAAGAACTATTTGATGATTTGAAAATCAGCAAAGAAGTCGATTACAAAGAATATTTAAATCAATATGATGTCATCAAGATCAACATACAGGAATTTCTAAGCATGAGTATGAGCGTTGAGGAAATGTTGAATATGTTACAGACGCGCCTGCTCCGAGAACTAAAAAGAAAATATCCGGAATATGTTGACAGCGAGCATCTTGTGTTTGCGATGCAGGACATTTATGCAGAGACGAAATATCAATTTGTAATCCTGATCGATGAGTGGGACTGTATGTTCCGCGAATATAAAGAAGATATAGAATCCCAGAAAAAATACCTTGATTTTCTGAGAATGTGGTTAAAAGATAAAGAATACGTAGCACTTGCTTACATGACAGGAATACTTCCCATAAAGAAATACGGCTCCCACTCCGCCCTGAACATGTTCACAGAATACTCCATGCTGAATCCCCGTGATATGGCAGAATATTTCGGTTTTACAGGAGAGGAAGTAAAATCCCTTTGCAGTCGTTATGACAGAAACTTTCAGGAAGCACAGGCATGGTATGATGGATATGAACTTGTAACTCTGGAAGGTAACAACAAAAAAACATACGCCATGTACAGCCCAAAATCCGTAGTAGATGCTATGTTGAGTGGCATTTATGACAACTACTGGAATCAGACCGAAACCTATGAAGCCCTGAAAATCTACATTTCCATGAATGTTGACGGACTGAAAGACGCAGTGGTCCGAATGCTTGCAGGCGACCGGATCGAGATTAATACAGGAACTTTCTCCAATGACATGACATCCTTCCAGGGGCGAGATGATATCTTGACGCTGCTGGTTCATCTTGGATATCTGAGCTACCACTGGCCTGACAGAACCGTTACAATACCAAATAAAGAAGTTTCGCAGGAATACGTAAACGCGATCAGTACTATGAACTGGAGCGAAGTCATCCGTTCCGTAGATGATTCACGGAAATTACTTAAAGCTTTATGGGAAATGGATGCAGACACAGTAGCCGAAGGAATCGACCGTGCTCATAATGAGATATCAATCCTGCAGTACAACAACGAAAACTCTCTGAGCTGCACCATCAATCTTGCCTTCTACTTTGCAAGAGAATACTATACCATCGTCAGAGAACTGCCATCCGGAAAAGGCTTCGCAGACATCTGCTTTATTCCAAGAAAACTGCATGCAGACAAACCGGCAGCAGTCATCGAACTGAAATGGGACAAAACTGCCAGCGGTGCGATTGAGCAGATAAAAGAAAAACAGTATGTAGAGGCACTGAAAGACTATCATGGGAATTTATTGCTGGCTGGAATTAATTATGACAAAGACACGAAGAAACATAGTTGCGTAATAGAGAAACATAAAATAGAGGGCTGATAAAAAGATATGGAAACTTCCACAGCGGAGTTCTTCCATGTCTTTTTTTTACAACTACGTCGAAAAAACGAACTATTATTTCGACATACAGAATGATAAAAATAGTTCTACATATGATACAATAGATTAATATTAAAAAGTTAAAGAGAGTTGAAGGAGAAATGGAAGAAAATACAGAAACTGTTAAAGAACCACAATATTTAATACAGGATTTATGTGATCAAATCAAACAGCTGACCAAGAAAAAACTAAACAAAATCCAGAGTGAGATTAATAAAAGTACGAATCTCTCGACTGGTGTAATACGAAAATATGAAGGAGAAATATCCAAAAATAAACCGGAGTTGTTTTTGATAGGTTGTGTAGAAGTTGCTGAAAAGAAGTTTGTAAAGGAGCAGGAATCCATCGCCTTCCCAGAGAAGCCCCTTGATCCTGGTGGAAGACCTGACACAGAAAAGGAAGAGGGTGTTAGGTACAAACAGATGAATCTATTTCGATAGAAACACCGTTTATCTGCATTGTACCTTAGAGTTATTTGAGCGAATCGAGCGAATCGCACAAATCGAGCGAATTGTACGAATTTATGTTTAGAAATGTTGGTGAAGCGATTATCTCAGAAATGTGGTAAGATGAACAGGTACAGATTATTGAGGATTAACAGTGCGACTCCTTTAGAAGAACCGGAAATAGAAGAGAACCGCTGAAGAAATTGGAATGTATTACAAAATTAAGGTGGGAGTTTATGAACCAAAAAAATTTTTACACAGCATTTAATATCATATACAGTTACCTAAAAGAACCTCTTGGGATTTACCAAAAAGAACAGTTTTATCGTATGATTTTTCAGGATATCTATGCGCTGACAGGAGATGGCTTATACGATAATGACTCAATTCGAAAGATAACGTCCGGTCAAACTCTCATTCACAGAAGAGTAGCTAAGAAGTTATATACCGAAAATGGATATGAAATATTTCGAGAGAGTATCGAAAAAGTTTGCCTATCTGGCGAATTTGAAAAAACAAAGATGTTATCAGATTTACAGAGATTACTTAAAGAAAGCACAGTAATCCCAGATAATATAAAACAACAGATCAACAAGAGTTTTGCAGAAACTTCTTCTTATCAGCAATCACGTGCAATTGCTGCGATATTAATTTGCTCCGACAAGGCAGATTGTGCATGGCAAAAGAAAAGAGTTTTCAGTTTAGATGTAAGTTTTATGAGACTGGAAGCAGATTATCCTCCTGCAAAATATCCAAAGTATATTTCTGACTCACCGGATGCGGCTGTAGAAGAACTGATTGGTCGGGAAGAAGAACTTAAAGAGTTATATTCAGAAATCGTAGAAAAAGAACAGAACATTATGATTTCAGCAGTTGGGGGACTTGGAAAAACAGAACTTGTAAAAGCATTTTTGAACCGTATTATGAATACGGAAGTTCAGGAAAATGGAATCGAAAATGTTGCGTGGATCCCGTATAATAATCAGGATATTCGCTTATCTATAAAACAGGCATTGCATTTGTCAGGGGGTTTGGGGGAAGTTTGGTCAAAAATCCAGGATAAAGCGGCACAATATAATAAAAAGCTGCTGTTAATCGTAGATAATATTGAAAAAGTAAAGGATGATAAATATTTACAGAAATTAAGTTCTCTTCCATGCCGAATACTACTAACAAGCAGGCAGCAAACATTTCCGGGATTTCACAGAATAATGTATCTACAGCCTCTGAAAATGGATAAATGTCGAGAGCTATTTTATCGTCATTATCAATTTGAAGAAAGAGACAATGAAACAGTTAATGATATCATCACGCTCACAGCAAAACTTACGATTATGATTGTGTTTATTGCAAAAGCGGCATACATAGAAGAAATGTCTCTGCATCAGCTATATTCCAAACTGGTCGAAAAAGGTTTTAAACTAAGCGAAGAAGATGTTTCCTGTGAGCATGAGAAATTACAAAATGATGATACCATTATCCGGCAGATGTGCATTTTATTTTCCATTGTAGAATATGGCAAAGAGGAAAAGATTCTGCTTACCTGTATTTCAGTAATACCAAATTTACAATTTGATTTTGCAAAAGCGAAAAAATGGTTTAAAACAAAAAAGAACGGACAACTGCTAAAACTTTTTGATATTGGAATGTTAGAGCATAGCGTGAAAGACAGAAAACATATTTACTGGATGCATTCTGTTATTGCAGCAGCGATCAGAGAACAGCAGAAACAGATCCTGTATGACACGGCATCTCCATTTGTACATGAACTGTCCAGAGAGTTAGATCTTGGAGAATATTGGGGAAAAGGATATACAAAGCTTGATCTGATTCCGTTTTCCTGGTCTGTGGCAGATCTGTTTGAAGACCATTGGGGTAATGAGGATGATTCTGTTTTCTTGCTCAGATTATATTATGTCTGCTTTGAAGCAAGCAGTTATCTGCTGTGCAAAACTCTGATAGAAAAAGTAATAGAAATTGATAAAACGATTCAGAACCCAGAAATGCTGATTCGAGACTATAGAAATTACGGCGAATTATGGCTTAGGATGGATGAGACAGAAAAAGCTATTCAGTATTTGAATACTGCGAGAAGATATATGAAACAGATAGATCCTGATCAACGACTCAAAAGAGAATGGGCTTATTTATGGCATGAATATGGAAATATCTATTTCCATAAAGGAGAAGCCACAAAGGCGATAAGATATTATAAACGTGCTCTGAAAATTGATCAAAGTATTCCGAATCTTCCGCGAAGAGAACTTTCGACAGACTATTCAAGTATTGCTGTAATCTATCAGGCAATGGGAGAACTGACAAAGGCATATAAGATGTTGACAAAGGCTATTGAAATCGACGAAAAAGATGAAAACGATTCTGAATTTATTATGAACCTTTATTATATGGCGACATTATGTACGGATTTTGTAGCAAATGGATATGATAAGTATATTCCGAAAGCGGAACAATGTTATAAAACAGTGATTCGTTTTCGTGAAAAAAATTTGGCAAAGAATAGTAATGATTTGGCAGATGTATATTTGGAATATTCAAATTTCCTTTATCAGATTGGAGAAAAAACACAGTCTTCTTATTTCGCTAATGAAGCCCATACTATTTATTTTGGACTTTATGGCGAAGAAAGCTATCATGTACTTCAGTGTTTAAATAATAAGGCATTGATACTTTGGGAAGAGGGAAAAATAGAAGAAGCTTTGAAAATGTATCGTGATATTGTTAAACGTGCAGCAAATATGCGGAATATCCCATTTGATGATGTGTGTATGGACTATCAAAATTACGCAGATTTACTGGAACATACAGATCAGTATGAAGAGGCGATGGAATATTATAAGAAATATATTCGCCTAATTAAGCAAAATGTTTCTGAGAATAGCCCCAAACTGGCACAGTCCTACATAGGAATGGCTAATTGTCATATGGGAATGGGAGATTATGAAACAGCAGTTAAATATTTGGAAAAATTAGCACCATTTACAAAAGATGATTCATTACTGGAACGATTGATGCATCATAAAATTGGGACATGTGCTGCTTTCATAGGAAAAGATGATATGGCAGCAGACCATTTGGAAAAGGCACTTCAGTTATGCGATGAAAACGGAATACTGGACAGAGGATATATTTATGTTGATCTGTGTATAATTTATCATAGAATGAAACAGAATGACAAAGCTATTTTCTGTGGAAAAGAAGCGAAAAAATTTGCAGCAAACTTTAAGGATACAGCATTTGATGAATATGTTCATAATTTAGACATAATTTTAGAAGAAAAACAGAACATTTAATATCACAGCCAAATTAAAAGAAATTTGCTATTATCTTTGCATACAAAGAACTGAATGCATGGAAAGAGAGGTAGCAGAGATGAAAATTACAAAGTTAATTGATGTACTTATGGCGGTGAAGAAAATCACAGGAGAAATACTTGGCGGCTGCGATGATTTATTATTGGCGTTACTTATATTTATGGCAATCGAATATATAACTTGCACATTAGCTGGAATCTATAATAAGAAAATTAAAGAAATCACGCTTGATAAAATCATAAAAAAATCATGTATTATCCTTTTGGTAGCAGTTGGCAATGTAATAGATTTGCTGATTTTTCAGAACGGCAATGTGATCCGCACAGCAGTTCTTTCCTTTTACATTTCCAGTGAGGGTCTGGGCATTTTAGAGAATATAACAGTAATCGGGGTATCAGTTCCACAGAAATTAAAAAGTATCCTGGAACAGATGAAAGATGATTCGTCTGAAGAAAATAAAAAGTAAAAGCCAGACTAATCGAAAACCGTACATACGAAGATTGTATGGATGATTTGGAAGTCATTTCTGGAAATGTACCAAAAGTATTCATTTATGATAATCAGCAAACCTATATAGAAGAAATTTCCATTTCTTAACCTATTGTGCTACTTCAAATAAATTATATGAAAACCTGTAAATGCGCAAAGAATCCCTGTAATTATTGGAAAACTAAAATTTTTAGAATATCAATTCCTTGATTTTTCCAAGTTCGCAGGGTTCATTGAAAATACTGTTTAATGCAATACAGAGATTGTACGCCAGTACTTTATTGACCAGGCGGGTACATAATCCCTGAAAGCTTTTGGCCAGCACTCTTTCTGCATTTAGTTGACCAGTTAGCTGCGAAAACACAGTTTCTACCCGCCTTCTCTGTTTGAATATTAATTGACGCACAGATTTTGTCCAGTTTTCTTTACTGTTGGAACGCTTCAGGGCAAAAAGGCAGATATTTTGCTCCTGCATTTCCTGCATCAGCCTTTCACCGACATAGCCCTTGTCTGCTAAAACTGTGAAATTTGAACAATTGTCCACCAGATCCCGTAACCCTTCGCGGTCGTCTGTGGAGGCTGGTGTGATCTCAAATGCAGTAATGTAGCCTTCTAAGGTGATCAATGCATGTACTTTGTAACCGAAATAAGTTTCCTTTTTAGAAGGGCATTTTCCGTAATCAGCACCATGATTGCGAAATACTTTGCAGTAGCGTGCACGCCCGAATTTACAGACCGCAAGCGGAAAACTGTCAATGATGCAGTAAGGACTGATGGGTACCGGGAAATCCGAAAGCAATTTTTGCCGTAATAATTCTGTCGTCTGCATCAATGCCCGCCTTGTTCTGTTAAAACGGCTTCTGCTGCAAAGCTGTGGGAAAAGGTGTCGGT
>ERZ772954.547-NODE-547-length-37065-cov-149.706350_pt1 | contig 37065 bp, 30 predicted proteins | sample MGYA00580684_ERZ772954 | MGnify/ENA primary metagenome ERZ772954 (study PRJEB29015, sample SAMEA2737654) | human gut metagenome | biome: human gut; feature: human-associated habitat; material: faeces | place: China | collected 2012 ...
TCATAAACCGATAAAATCACGACTTGCGAGAGGACGCTTATATCTGCCCTTCACACCCTATAAAAGCACCACAAAATCTGCTGCTCTATGGTAAGTTAAACTCCGGTTTATCAGAAATCCACCTCGGTATCATAGTAGCAGCATTTCAGCAGCTTCTCCATCTCTTCCTGACTCGGCTGTCTAGGATTGGAACCGGTACATGCATCTAAAATCGCATTGGCAGCGATCTCCGGCAGTCTCTCTAAGAACACCTCTTCCGGAACAAAGCCCTGCTCTGCCGGATAGCTGTCTGCGCCATAATTTTTGATGCAGTGTGGAATCTTAAGGTCGTCATTCATCTTGCGCAAATATGCAATGAGTAACGCAACTTTCTCATCTAAGCTGTCACCGCCAAGTCCCATAAAATCAGCAATATCGCCGTAACGTTTCTTTGCTGTCTCATCTTTTGCATTGAATGCGATAACTTTTGGCAGATACATGGCGTTTGCAGCACCGTGGATAATATGAGCTCCATAATCTGCAAATGCAGCTCCTGTCTTATGTGCCATGGAATGAACGATACCAAGCAGAGCGTTGGAGAATGCCATTCCGGCAAGACACTGCGCATTGTGCATGGAATCTCTCTTAGCCATATCTCCGTTGTAGGAATCAACCAGATCACTCTGGATCATTTTGATTGCATGTAATGCCAGTGGATCGGTAAAGTCACAGTTAGCGGTAGAAACATATGCCTCGATTGCATGTGTCATAGCATCCATTCCAGTATGTGCAACTAATTTCTGCGGCATTGTCTCTGCAAGATCCGGATCAACGATTGCCACATCCGGTGTGATCTCAAAATCTGCGATCGGATATTTGATACCTTTTTCATAATCGGTAATAATTGAAAATGCTGTCACTTCTGTCGCTGTTCCTGATGTGGATGAAATTGCACAGAAATGAGCTTTATTTCTAAGCGACGGGATACCAAATACTTTACACATATCCTCGAACGTGATATCCGGGTACTCGTATTTGATCCACATCGCTTTTGCTGCATCGATTGGTGATCCGCCGCCCATCGCAATGATCCAGTCCGGTTCAAATTCCATCATTGCTTTTGCACCTTTCATCACGGTTTCCACAGAAGGATCCGGTTCGATGCCTTCAAACAGCTGAACTTCCATTCCGGCTTCTTTCAGGTACTGTTCTGCTCTGTCGAGGAATCCGAACCGCTTCATGGAACCGCCGCCAACACAGATCATTGCCTTTTTTCCTTTGAATGTCTTTAATGCCTCCAGAGCACCTTTTCCATGGTATAAATCTCTTGGTAACGTAAATCTTGCCATTATAAAAACCCTCCTATAAAATATGTATGTGCTTATTTTGATTGTTATGTTTTTAACAATCAGGCCGCATGTATTACCTCGTGATCTCATCACTTGTGCTTATTATACCATACACCTTATTTTATAAAAGGGTTTTTATACATTATTCACAATTTTTCATGTATTTTTTGACAAACAAATTCTAATACAATTTCAATCCACTGCGCACCGGTTCACTTGTCAGATCCACACCCAGCTTCTTAAAAATTTTAATATCCACTTCAGAGAGCATTACGGAAGTGTGCACCTGGCATCCCCGAAGTGCCGGAAGCTGCTCTAATGCTTTCTTTGCGTTTTCATTGGTCACCGCAGCGAGCGAAAGGGCGATCAATACCTCATCGGTATGAAGTCTTGGATTCTTTCCACCGAGGAAACGGACTTTCAGATCCTGGATCGGTTCAATTGCTTCCGGGCGGATGAGTTTCTCATCATGCTCAATGCCAGCCAGATATTTTAATGCGTTCAGGAGCAATGCTGCAGATGCACCGAGAAAATCTGATGTCTTGGACGTAATGATACAGCCATCGGAAAGTTCGATCGCTGCAGTTGGAACGCCAAGTTCCTCTGCACGTTTTTTTGCAGCGACTGTGACATGTCTGTCGTCCGTTGTGATCTTGGCCTGTTTCATCAGAAGTTCAATCTTGTAAACTTCATTTTCCGTCGCTTCCTCTTTGACCAGTTTGTTTACCGCTGTGTAATAACGTCTTATGATCTCCATTTTGGAGGCTTCACAGCATGCCTCGTCATCGATGATACAGTTTCCTGCCATGTTGACACCCATATCAGTCGGTGATTTATAATAAGTATTTTCTCCATAAATCCCTTCAAAAATAGCGTTCAAAACCGGGAAGATCTCAATGTCACGGTTGTAGTTGACCGTCGTTTTTCCATAAGCTTCCAAATGGAACGGGTCGATCATATTCACGTCATTCAAGTCTGCGGTAGCCGCCTCATAAGCTAAGTTTACCGGATGTTTTAATGGAAGATTCCAGATTGGGAATGTCTCAAATTTTGCATATCCGGCTTTTGTTCCACGGATGTTCTCATGATAAAGCTGAGAGAGGCAGGTTGCCATTTTTCCACTTCCCGGTCCCGGTGCAGTGATGACGACTAATGGTCTGGTCGTCTCGATATAGTCATTCTTGCCGAATCCGTTCTCACTGACGATCAGCGGAATGTTTGCCGGATAGCCCTCGATCTTATAATGCTGATATACTTTAATGCCTCTTTTTTCCAGTTTTTCACGGAACTGTACGGCACCGCTCTGTCCTGCAAACTGCGTGATGACAACGCTTCCCACATACAGACCCTTTTTCTCAAACTCTCCGATCAGCCGGACAACATCCACATCATAAGTAATTCCAAGATCCCCGCGGACTTTGTTCTTCTCAATATCTGCCGCACTGATCACGATCACGATCTCTGCCACATCCGCAAGCTGCATAAGCATCTGGAGTTTACTGTCCGGTGCAAATCCCGGCAATACTCTGGATGCGTGATAATCGTCAAATAATTTTCCGCCAAATTCCAGATAAAGCTTGTCCCCAAATTGGTTGATCCGCTCTTTGATGTGCTCCGACTGAATTTTTAAGTACCTGTCATTGTCAAATCCTATTCTCATCCCTGATATCCCCTTATTTTTCATTCACTTTTTTATTTACAAACATAAAGAATATTATACAATAAAATCGGCACAAAATATACTCGAAATTTTCAATTTCCATCACAAATTTTAACGTAACATTTGAGAATTATTTTTGCAGATTTCATAAATAAGGCTGACCCTTTCCGGATCAGCCTTATCATTAAATTCCCAATAACTGTTTTTTCTTCGCTGTAAATTCTTCTTCTGTGATGACTCCTGCATCCAAAAGACCTTTGTACTTCTGCAGCTGTTCGATCGTATCGCTCTCAGAAGATTGCTTCTGCTCTTCCAAAGATCCGGTCTCCTGCTTTGCAGCCTGTTTTTTCTCTCCTGCTGTCATCTCTTTGACATTCGGATTCATCAGGTGTGCCAGATTGAGTGCCAGCGTGTGCAGACTCTCTGTTTTATCCTCATAGCAGCTCAAAAACGCCTCGACACTAGGACTGTCACTGTCAAAGGAAACTCCGGTCCAATCCCACTTGATATTATCCCAGTAAGGATGGTCAAACGTCAGCTCCACATGGAAGGTATCTGCCGGAGAAGCCACGTCAAAAGATGGTCTTGGATGATACTCATGATAATGGTTATCATCTTTGTCATTTTCCTCATGCATCCGCTCCAGCCGCTCAAACATTTCATATTCCCTCATCTGCATCTGAAACTGTGCGATCTGCGGCTCCAGCTGCTTTACTTTTTCCGGAACTTTACTGTCGTAATGCTTTAATTCCTGATGATTTCCCTCAAATAAAACCCGGCTGTCCTCTAAAATACGGAAAGACTTTAAATTATCCGCCTGAAATGCGAGCGAGTCTTTGTCACAGTTCACACGGAAAAGTCCATGGAAAATATCTAATACCAGATCTCCACCAAACAGTCCAAAATTAAACGAATAGTTTTCCTCGAACTGATCTCTCAATGCCTGATTATCTTCGTAAAACTGGATGTACTGCTTAAAATCATCGATGGTCATCCGATCTGTCCTGCCTTTTGGCAGATAGATTTTTTTATCGCATTCCTTACAGATCGGTGTGTCCTGTATTTTTGTTGCAAGCAGCCGCGGTGTCGGATTCCCGCAGACCGGACATAATTTTTTATTATTACTGAATAATCCCATATTAATCCCCTTTCTGTGACAGATATTCTCTTTTATGAAAGCCAAGAATACCTGCAATTACATTTGTAGGAAACATACCAAGCGCACTGTTTAACTTTGTCACTGAATCGTTGTAGATCAAACGGCTGGTATATACCATGCGCCCATAACATTCCACCGCATCCATACATTTGGTATAGTTTTTATCTGCGCAGAGCAGTGGATTGCGTTCTGCTGCCAGACGGATGCTTTTTACGGTTTCCTCTATCACCTGCTCCTGCTCTGATACCTCCTCAGGTGCGGAGCGAGCAGTGATCACACTTCGTCTGGCTGCTGCACGCTCCATCAGCGGCTGTATGTCATCTGCTGCATATCCTTTCATAAGATCAAGCACTGCAAATAGTGCATCAAAACGTGAGGAAATCTGCACTCCGATCTGATTCATGGCATTTTGGATATTTCCGTCCATCACCGCAAACTTCCGCTGCACGGAGATAATCCAGAGAACAAGTAAAAGCAGGATCAAACCAATAATGACCAAGATTTCCATACCTAACATTTTTTCTTCTTAATCCTCCCTTCTTTTGTGTGCTTATTTTGGCTTTCTCCTTTGTCTGAATCTACAATACACGATTTTCCAAAAAAAATGGACGCACTGTCATGAATCGACCGTAAAATGTATTGAATCGACCATATCCATTTTTACTATTAACGTAGTTTATTCTATCAAAGAAAAAACAGACCGTCATAAGACAGCCTGCTCTCCATTAAACGCATATTCCATATATGTATTTTTGATTTCCGAACATTTTCCATGCGGAATTGGGATTTCCACATCATTTACCATTTTGATGGAACGGCTGGAAATATTCTGGATATACTCCATATTCACAAGGAAGGATCGGTGGGGACGGAAAAAATTGCTGTACTGCATCAGCTGTCCTGCCAGATCATCCAGACTCCCTGCGCTTTCCAGAACTGCTCCATTTTCCAGATGAAATAAAAGTTTTCGTCCCAGCACCTCGCAGTATTCCAGCTGCTGCAGATCGATCCTCGTAATACCGTCTTTACTGCGCAGGATCAGACTGTTCTTCTTTTTCTTCTCACACTCCGCCAGCACCGCATCCATCAGCCGGAAAAAGCTTTCCTCCCAGATCGGTTTCAACTGGTAAAAATAAGCTCCAACCGAATAAGATTCCACCGCAAACTCCGGGGATGAGGTCAGAAAAATAATTTTCATATTCGTGTCATACTGCCGGATCTCTTTTGCCACATCCATGCCATTCTGCCCCGGCATCACGACATCGAGAAATAATATATCCGGTCTTATGCCCTTCTCAATCTCCGTCAGCAGTTCAAACGGACTCTGGAATGCCGCATAGGTAATATCCTCATTCCGCTCTACCCGGTAGCGGTCTAATAATTCGTTCATCTGATGAAGCACTTCCATATCATCATCACAAAACGCGATCTTTATCATAAAATTTTCTTTTCTCCTGCGTAATTATAATATTTCCATACCTCTTGTGATCCATTTTACTGTCACAGGAAGCCTGCAAAATGTTTTTTCTACATATTATTATACTTCACAGAAGGGAAAATGAAAAGCCAATGTCCGCTACCTCCGCAGATCCTCAAATGCTCCATACACATCCAGCGTTCCATACCCCCACGACGGATTCGGATAACTCCTGTCATCCGCCCGGTCTGCGCCACGGATCAGCATATTTTTGATATCCGCAGAGGACATGAAAATCTGATTTCTTTTTACCAGTCCCCATTCCATGATCTGCGCACATGCCCCGGCTGTGATCGCTGCCGCCGCACTCGTCCCGGTCATGGTCACAAAACGGTTCCGCAGTCCCGGTCCATACACATTCACCGCCGGGGCACAGAAATCCGGCTTTACCTCACCGGAAAGTGTAAATCCCCTGCCCGAGTCCAGATACAGACCGCCATTTGCCACATTGTAGCCACCCGTGCTTATGACCTGCCCTGTGTTACCCGGCACGGTGATCGTATGATTCGGATTTGACCGCAGAAAAAAAACATTTCCACTCGTAAAATTCCGCATGGGAAGCCACATATTGTAATCGCCTGTCACAATGCTCTGCGGATACACGTTGATCGTCCAGATCCCCTGCGCTGCGTTTGAAAAACGTAAATAAATAAGCTGGTTTCCCTGCCGTCTGCCCGTCAGCCGGTAGTCGATGCTGACTCTTGTCTGCTCGAAAATAAAGACAAACTCCTGTCTTCCACCGCTCCGATAAGGCACTTTTGGCAGCACTTCCCCGGTGGGCGAGCTGACCGATACCGCATAAAGCTCCGGCGCATTTGCCCACATCTCAATGAAAAAGCCCGGCATATTTTCCTCCACCGAGACTTCCACCGATTCGTACTCCATGTCCGGCTGTATTTTTCCAAGAAAATGATGTCTTGCATTCGCCTCGTTTCCTACTGCTGCCACACTGCATCTTTTCCGCCTTCTGGATACAATATCCAGATAAGTTGCCAGTTGTCCGTCCTTGCCACGGTTTCCCATGTTGCTTCCTAGTGCAATGCAGATCACAAGCGGCATATCCCGCTCCTTTGCCAGCCGATCCAGATAGCTGACTGCCATCATGATATCATTCTCCTGATACGCCGGAACAGAATCCGGGATAAAATAAAATTCCCGCAGATAAGTTTTTGCCTCTTTCAGTTTTACGACTGCAATCTCGGAAAACGGCGCTGCCCCGATAAAATTATCTTCCACATCCTCGCTTCCACATGCCACCCCGGCCACAAAGGTTCCATGTCCATTGGTATCCATGGACGGAACGGTTTCCAGCGGATTTTCTGCCCGGAGTGCGGCATTGATCTGCTCTGCCTTATACTCGGAACCATATGCGATCCCCTCCGGCTTTGTTCCATCCCGGATCGTCTGATCCCAGATGCGGTAAATCCTTGTTGTCCCATCAGAATACTGAAATACCGGATTTCGGTAATCGATCCCGGTATCGATAAATCCGATCATCACGCCCTGCCCTTTCAGTGCGAGTGCCGGCTGCTGCTGTAATTTTAATATCCCCGAAACCTCAAGCGCCGTCTCATCCAGAAGTCCATAGCACTTTGGAACAGAAGCATAGGAATCTGCCGGAAAATCAAATATCCGGAAAAAACTCCTCGGATAAAAATAAGTATCTTTTTCCTCATCGATCCGCTGGATACAATCACTTGAAAGGTCAATCACATCCAAAACATCTTTCGATATGATAAAATCCACATAATCATTGGAATAAATCTTTTCTTCACAGTCAGACATAAAAAACTCCGCACACCTATCTTTACAATAAATGCCGGAGTTTTGTCCTTTATTCCTTTAAATTGCAGGCTTTTCTTCGATCGCTGCACAGCCGCGCATCGTAATGAGCGGACCGCCTTTTTTCTCTACATAATCTTTTGTGATCGTTACCATGCCGATATTGTCATCCTTCGGGATCTCATACATGATATCTAACATAAAATCTTCGATAATAGAGCGGAGAGCACGCGCTCCTACCTTTTTCTCTTTTGCTTCCTTTGCGATAGAATGAAGCGCATCCTCGTCAAATACAAGCTTTACCTCATCCATGGCAAGCAGCTTCTCGTACTGCTTGATAATCGCATTCTTCGGCTCTTTTAAGATACGCACAAGCATATCTTCTGTCAGTGCCTCTAATGTGAACATGATCGGCAGACGTCCTAAAAATTCCGGAATCATACCAAATTTGCGCACATCTTCTGTCGTCACTTTTGCAAGCAGGTTCTCGTCATTGTCATATTTGTCCTTCAGGTCTGCCTTAAATCCAATGGAAGCTTCCTTGTTCAGACGCTCCTTAATGATATCTTCCAGATCCGGGAACGCTCCTCCGCATATAAAAAGAATGTTCTTTGTGTTGACCATCGTCATCGGCACCATCGCATTTTTACTGCTTGCCCCTACCGGCACTTCCACTTCCGCACCCTCTAACAGCTTTAACATTCCCTGCTGAACAGATTCTCCGCTGACATCGCGCTGGTTTGTGTTGCGCTTCTTTGCAATCTTGTCGATCTCATCAATAAAGATGATGCCGTGCTCTGCGCGCTCCACATCATTGTCAGCAGCCGCTAACAGTTTACTGACTACACTCTCGATATCGTCACCGATATAACCTGCTTCTGTCAGGGAAGTTGCATCCGTGATGGCGAGCGGCACATCTAATAATCTTGCCAGTGTCTTGACCAGATAAGTCTTACCACTTCCAGTCGGTCCGATCATGAGCATGTTGGATTTTTCGATCTCCACACCGTCCTGCACATCAGAAGCAATTCTCTTGTAATGATTGTAAACTGCTACAGACATGACTTTTTTGGCATGTTCCTGTCCGACCACATACTCATCCAGTGACGCTTTGATCTTATGTGGTGCCGGGATCGCATGAATATCAATCTCCGGCTTTCTCTCCTCTTTTGGTTTCTTTTTCTTGATCTTCTGGCTGTTTGGCATACCGCCCATCATATTTTGCAGATCAGAGAGATTGATCATGCTGATATTAGGCATCTTATCCAGATTCATATTATTAAAACTTCCCATGTTCATCATATCACCCATAGGGAATCCGGTGCCATTCATGCTGTCGAACGTTCTCTGCATACAGTCATGACAGATGGAAATGCTATTTGGAATCTTGATCATTTTTCCTGCAATATGTTCTGGTCTGTGACAGATGTAGCAGATTTCCTCGTACTCATCATCCTTCTTCTCGTCACTTTTTTCTTCTGTAGTACCTGTTACCACTTCTGCACTCTCTGCATCCGTTGTATGTAAATTATTATCAGAGGCTGTCGGTTCTTTGTTCTCTTCTCCGTCGATTACCTCTCTGAAATCATTATCTGACATTGAAATCTCCTTAATATCCCTGAAATTGCTTTCTGTTTTCATCGCCTCAAAAAATGCGATGGGTTTATTATAATTCAAATAAAAATGAATCACAACTAATTTGGCAAGATTTCATTTTTATTTAAGATATTTTCTTTGAAAAACATACTAATATTTGACCTTCCTGATTTTATGGGTTAGAATACAGCTACACACAAAAAACTTCCGAAAAGGTGACTCATGTTTACAAAAGAAACCTCTTTTAGCAGACGAATGAAACAGGCAGAACAGCATGCTGCCTCACTGCTGCAGCAAATTCTGATCTTCGTTTTGATTTTCCTTGTCATTTTTATGATGGTGCAGATCCAGAATCTACATGGAACTGCCCACGTGGTAAACTATGCCGGTCTTGTGCGCGGAGCCACGCAGCGTGAAGTCAAGCTTGAGATTACCGGAACTGCAGATGACATGCAGATCGAGTATCTGGATAAAATTTTGTCCGGTTTAAAATATGAAGATGGAAATTATAATCTGGTAATCCTGAAAGATCCTGCTTACCAGCAGTGTCTGGACAATCAGATTGAATATTGGGAACTACTGAAAGAAGAGATTTATACTGTTCGTGAAAAGGGCTATGAAAACACCAATGTTGTCTCAATGAGTGAAACTTATTTTGAATATGCCGACGAGACGGTGACTGCTGCCGAACAGTACTCGGAAAAGATTGCCGCACGTATCCGGCTGACCGAGATTATTTCTGCGCTTGATATACTATTGTTAATCTTTTTGATCGTCCAGCAGCAGATCCAGCACATTAAGGCCGTCAGGGAAAATCATATTTTATCCAAGAAAGCTTACCTGGATGTGCACACCGGACTTCCAAACAAAAGCCGCTGTGAAGACCTTTTGAATTCTTCCGGTTTTATCACTGAGCCGCTGTGTTTTGTTATGTTCGACTTAAATAATTTAAAAGAAGTGAACGATACCATTGGACACGCTGCCGGGGATTCGATGATCGCCAATTTTGCCCACATTTTAAGAAAGGTAGTTCCTGAAAAAGATTTTGTCGGCAGATTCGGCGGTGACGAATTTATCGCTATTTTGTATGACACCACCTCCGGGCAGGCAGACGAGCTGTTGGAAAAACTACATGCTACGATCGAACAGTATCATTCCAGCAATATGCCGGATGCGATCAGTTACGCCTATGGTTACAGCTACTCCATGAATTACAAAGATTGTACGCTCCGCAATCTGCTTGACAAAGCAGACCATGAAATGTATCTGAATAAACAGGCACAAAAAAAGAAACGATAAGCCGTTTCTTTTTTTGTATTTCTCTATCATTTACGGATTTGCAGTTCCATTTCCGGCATTCCCACCGGTTCCGTTGGTATTCTCTGCATTTCCGCCGGTTGCATCGTTTGTGAGATCATTCACACCATTTTCCACACCATCGATCACATCTTTGCCGGCATCGCCAACACCGTCCACCACATCCTCGATCACGTTGCCGTTATCATCCACACGGTTGTTGTCCTTATCCTCTGTGGTGCCAATATTATTTTTGTCATTGTCTGTGGTAGTGTCCGCATTGTTATTCAGACGGTTTTCCGTGCTTGTGTTTGTACCGTTTGTGCCGTTATTTTTATCGTTTGCATTGTTATTTCCGCAGCCTGCGACAGCACTCAACGATAACATAAGCATCATTCCAGCCAAAAGTAATTTCCACTTTCTCATAGTCATTTCTCCTTTTCTTTTACAGAGTATATTTGCTCTGTTCTTCAAAAATAGTATGACCATCGATTTTTTTCTTATACATATTCTGTAAAAAAATTTAATTTTGTGGATAATACCCCAGTTCTCTTGATAATTCTTCCTGTACTTTTTTCACATCCACGGCAAGTTCTTCCACGCGCTCTCTCGTCATACGGCTGACCGGTCCGGAAATGCTGAATGCATATTTCACTTCCTTGCTGTAACCATGCAGGCAGGCAGCGATACATCGCACACCCTCCTCGTTCTCCTCGTCGTCTAACGCATAACCGTTCTTACGGACTTCCTCTAACACCTGCATCATCTCGTCAATGTCAGTGATCGTCTTATCCGTTTTCTTCTCGATAATGCTCTCGTTCCAGATCTGTTTTACTTCTTTCTCCGGAAGTGTTGCCATGATCGCCTTGCCCACGCCGGAACAATACATCGGATGCACCATGCCAACGTGTGATACCATGCGGATTGTGCCAACTTTTGCTTCTATCTTATAGATGTACAAAATGTTGTTGCCTTCCCGCTGTACAAGATGCACTGCCTCCCCACTGATATCGGACAGGCGCTCCATATAAGGTTTTGCGATCTGTAAAATGTCGGTACGCTCTAAGATTTTTCCCGCCATGCTCACGATTTTGTAAGAAAGCATGTATTTCTGCGTTGTCTCGTCCTGTTTTGCATACCCCATATAGATCAAGGACATTAATAAGCGGTGGACCGTACTTTTGTGAAGTCCGAGTTCTGTGCTGATCTCCATTAACCCCATCTCGCCATGCTCTGCTAACATCTCAAGCACCTGGAAAATTCGTTCTGCAGACTGCACCGGATTTTTTGTTTCTTTTTCTTCTGCCATCGTAGGTGTCCCTTTCTTCCTCTTCACAATATAATTCTGTAAAATCAAAAAAAACTCTGGATTTTCCTATATGTTTCATATTTCAGATTCTCGTTTCATATTGTGGAACTTTCTTTTTTCTCATATTAACAGTTACTATTAGAAATGTCAAGGGAATTGAGTTGGAACTATTGACATCCGTTTTTCTGATGTTATAATAAAACCGTACCGTTTTATGGAACATTGTTTCGTATAATGGAACTTTATATTAGAACACAATCATCCAAAACATGGATGAGAAAATAAGAATGATAAGGAGAATCATCATGAACAAAGTATTAGAAGAGATTTCCAAAATTGGTATTGTACCTGTTATCGCCCTGGATCACGTAGAGGACGCTGCTCCTTTAGCAAAAGCATTATGTGACGGAGGACTTCCTTGTGCAGAGGTTACATTCCGTACTGCTGCCGCTGAGGAATCTATCCGTATTATGGCTGAGCAGTTCCCGGAAATGTTAGTAGGTGCCGGAACCGTTCTTACTACAGAGCAGGTTGACCGCGCTGTAAACGCCGGAGCAAAATTCATTGTAAGTCCTGGCTTAAATCCAAAAGTAGTGAAATACTGTGTAGAAAAAGGAATTCCGGTTACTCCTGGATGCTCTAACCCAAGTGACGTTGAAGTTGCTATTGAACTTGGTCTTGATGTTGTAAAATTCTTCCCTGCAGAGGCAGCCGGCGGATTAAACATGATCAAATCCATGGCAGCTCCTTATGTAAATATGAAATTCATGCCAACCGGCGGAATCAATGCGAAGAACCTTACAAATTACCTTGATTTCAACAAAATCATCGCATGTGGCGGTTCCTGGATGGTAAGCAAAGACCTTGTTGCTGCAAAAGACTGGGCTGGTATCACAACACTCACAAAAGAAGCAGTTTCTACCATGTTAGGTTTCAAACTTCTTCACGTTGGTGTAAACAATGCATCTGAGGAAGCTGCTGCTTCTGATTCTGCAAAATTCGCTACATTACTTGGACAAGATGTAAAAGTTGGAAACAGCTCTATGTTTGTTGGTTCTCTTATCGAAATGATGAAAAATCCAGGACGTGGAACCTGTGGTCATATCGCAATCCAGACAAACTATCTTGCACGTGCAATGTACCACTTAGAAAAACGTGGTTTTGTATTTGATGAGTCTTCTTTCAAATATGATGCAAAAGGAAATATCACAGTTGCTTATTTAAAAGATGAAATCGCCGGTTTCGCTGTACATTTCAACCAGAAATAAGACAGGAGACAGATTATGACAGATCAGAATTGTGCTTATTGTATGGAAGGTGACTTAGTTGCCCAGTTCGGCATTAAAATCTGTGAACTTCCATCCTCCAAAGTTTATTTATTTAAAGAACAAAGCCATAAAGGACGTGTGATCGTTGCCCATAAGAAACACGTCAGTGAGATTGTAGAGTTGACTGCCGAAGAACGCGCTGCTTACATGGAAGATATCAACCATGTAGCAGAGGCTCTTCACAAGGCATTCCATCCTCAGAAGATCAACTATGGTGCCTACGGTGACACCGGACATCATCTTCACTTCCATCTTGTACCAAAATACACAGATGGCTATGAATGGGGTGGCGTTTTTGCCATGAATCCGGGTGAAAAATTCCTGTCAGATGCAGAATATGCTTCCCTGATTGAAGAAATCCGCAAGTATTTATAACCGGAGTTTAACTTGCGTAGTGTTGCAGATTCTGCGGTGCTTTCTTAGGGCTTGAAGGGCAGATATAAGCGTCCTCTCACAAGTCGTGATTTTATCGGTTTATGAAAAGAAAAACGGTACAGACGAAATATGATGTTCCTGTTCGCAGGGCATTCCGATAAGCCTCTAAAGAGTCTTATCTTCATTGCTCACGAAGGAAATCATATTTGTCTGCACCGTTTTTCTTTCATTTACGTTACGAATGACTTGTGAGAGGACGCTTATACATGCCCAATTTACGCTATGAATTGCACCACAAAATCTGCAATTTACGTTATGGAACTCACGGTTATGGGATGAGTGCCTATAAAGGAGGAAACGACTAAATGCAGTCATTTTCAATGTCTTGTGATTCATCGATGATAAGGGCACACCTCCCGGAGTTTCATCTTTGGGTTCTGCCACTCGTATTCTGGATTGACGGATTTTCACAATCTGGATATTGCATGCCACACAGTCTTGGCTTAATAAAAAATAGAACTGATTTGTTTTCAGGATTTTGGGAGCGGCCGGTCCTTAGAAAGCAGACATTGCGATTTCAAAAGCCAATGTAATTGGATTTTGAAATCACGATGGATGCTTTCTTAGTACCGCTGCCAGCGACAACAAGCGGAAGCGCTCCTGAAAACAAACAGTTCTATTTTTTATATTTCTATACACTTTGTTGGCATGCAATACGACATAACCTCAGGAAATCCGTAACACCACCTATAAGCGGCAGTTCACAAGTTAAACTCCGCTTTTTTCTTTTCTTTTGGCAAGTTTTACATTATAATAATTTTAACTGTAAAGAATTTTTATCTTAAAGGAGATTTTACATGCGAAACATTCTGAATATAAATTCTGACTGGATATTATCCACGGAAAAGACTCCTGACGGCAAAGCTGTCCACAAAAGAATCCTTCCTTTGAATAAGGAAGACGAATACTGCTATTATCTGGAACTGTTAGGAGCTGCACCTTCCATGGAAGTATTTGTGAATCAGGAAAAAATCGGAGATCACACCGGAAGCTATACGCTTTACCGCGTGGATGTCACCGATCAGATCGTAAATGGCGACAACGAATTAGACATTGTTTGTGACAGTGAATTTCCTTGTTTAGACGCAAGTCTTATCGTTGTCGGAAAACACCATTTTTCATTAGACCACTTTGGTGATGCAGGACTTACCGTGATCCCACAGGAGATTTCCACCTCCTCTGCAAGTATCCGTATCACCGCCCATGCAAAAAACCTTCCGGAAGATGCCATGATCTCTTACACTGTGCTTACTACTACAGGAACAATGCTTGCAAATAAAAGTGTTCCGGCCTCGGCACCAGAGTATATCTGCCATCTGACAAACCCATGCCTCTGGAATGGAAAAACCTCTCCAAAGCTTTATGTGGTCGTGGCAGGATTGATCGTTAATGGCTCCACAGAAGATCAGATCGTCCTTCCTTTTGGGCTGCGCAATCTGTCCATGGAATCAAACAGCTCTGTCCTCGTAAACGGTCTTTGTGTCCCGGAAAAGGATCTCATCCGGACTCTGGAATCTGATCCATTTGTCTATGACGATATGGACGAGGACGGAAGTTTTGCCTGTGTGGAATTAAAAGAACTCTGCGACATTGCTGCAGATGAGAAGGACTGTAGGAATCTGCTCACAGAATATGTGTTGCAGAACGCTTATCACCCTTCCATCCTCTGCTGGAAGCTCCCGGAAGATCATGCCGACTTTGCCGCTTTGCTCCGCGAATTAGACTCCACACGCCCAGTGTTATTTTAAATAATATGGAACAAAGTGTGCGCCAGGCGCACACTTTCGCACATAGGCGGGCAGCGCAGCTATCTGTTCAGGAAACCGCCTCACAGGCTTTTTCAAATTCTGTATGTACCTTGGCCATCTGCTCCTGCAGATGGCTGATTTCATTTTTCCGTATGGAAGCTACTACCACTGATGCTGCCTGGAACAGTTCCGTCATTCCAAGGGTCCCAGCAACCCCTTTTAAGGCGTGAACGGCCTCTAACACATCCTCATACCGTTCTTCTTTCATTGCCTGTTCCCCGATTGCAAGATGATTGTCCTCGGTCAGCTTTTTTAAAAATCTTTCATATAAAGCTTCATTTCCCGCAAAACGTTTCACTGCATTCTCATAATCAACACCATAGGCTTTCAATTTCTCTTTATTCATATCTACCGCTCCATTCAGGTTACTATTTTTTCATTTTCGGCTGGAAAATGATACTTGCAATATAGGAAAAAATCAGTGCTGCGGAAATACCGACCGCACTCGCTTTAAATCCCCCCATAAAAATGCCAATAAATCCATTCTCGTCAACTGCTTCCTTTACGCCTTTCCAGAGTGTATTTCCAAAGCCAAGCAGTGGCACACTTGCACCAGCTCCTGCGAACTCCATGAATGGCTGATAAATCTGCAATGCGCCAAGCACCGCCCCCAGACATACGAGTAAAACCATGATCCTGCCCGGAAGCATTTTTGTTTTCTCCATAAGAATCTGGACAAGTGCACAGATCAGGCCGCCTACCCAGAATGCATTGATATAATCCATTTTTCATCCTCTTTTCTTTCTGAAAATCCATTGTCTATGCATCTGCATGTTCGATGACAACTGCATGTGCAATGCCCGGCACCGTCATTCCTTCATTGAAAGACACCGTTGAAAGCAACGCACCTGTCGGCACGAACAATATCCGTTTTAATGTTCCATCTTCGATCTGTTTTAAAAAGTAAGCGCTTAGCGTCACTGCTGAACATCCGCATCCGGAACCACCTGCCCCGGTATTCTGGCTCTCAGCATCAAAAATTTCAATTCCACAATCCGAATGTATCTTACTGATATCGTAACCGTCTTTTAACAACAGGTCAATGAGAATTTTCTGTCCTACCGTTCCGAGATCTCCTGTAATGATCCTGTCATATTCTTTTTCACTTCTCCCGAAATCCTCAAAATGTTGTCTGATGACCTCTTTGGCCGCAGGTGCCATGGCTGCCCCCATATTCATGGAATCTTTGATTCCAAAATCCACAATTTTTCCGGTTGTGATCCCTGTGATTTTTGCCATTCCCTTCTCTTTTCCGAGGACGAAAGCCGCGCTTCCGGTCACTGTCCAGGTGGCCGATTTCGGTCTTTGGTTTGCATATTCGAGTGGGAATCTGAATTGTTTTTCTGCGCTGGCAAAATGACTTGAAGTCATGGTCACGACATGGTCCGCATAGCCAGCCGCTACACACATTGCACCGAGAGACAGCGATTCCCCACAGGTACTGCAGGCTCCGTAAAGTCCAAAGAGCGGTACCTGAAAATCCAGTACCCCAAACGAGGTCGCCATGGTCTGCCCCAGAAGATCACCTGCGAAAAGATACCGGATGTCCTCTTTTTTTAACCCGGCTCTGCCGACCGCCATGGTGAAAGCTTCTTTCTGCAGCGTGCTCTCTGCCTCTTCCCATGTGTTCTGTCCGAATTTGTCGTCCTCACCGATCACATCAAAAAGACCTGCCAGAGGTCCTTCTCCCTCCTTTTTTCCAACAATATTTGCCGTGCTGATAATAAAAGGAGCCTCTGTAAAACAGAGGCTCTGTTTTCCCTTCTGCATACTCGTATCCACACTTTCTTTTTCTTTTAGTATGGATCAGGGAAGTTTTTATTATTCTCTTTTTCATCATTTTCTTATCGTTTTTGCAATCGCTTCCGGTGATAACTGTAAAAAAACACAAAGCTCTAAAAACTCTTCGGCAAGCAGAGGTTCTTTATAATCCGGATGCAGTTTTTCTTCCGGAACTTGTGTCTGTTCTGAAATCTCAGATGCTGAAATTCCTTTTTCCTGCATATAAGCAAGGATATATTCTGTCACTCTGGATTTATTCATGCGCTCCGCTCCTTTTCTCATGTGTTCTTCCCGATATATGCAGACCTCATCATGCAAGCATGTTCGGTCTACATATTCTCGATTGGCACTGCTCATTGCTTACGCACATTATATTCTTATAATTCAAGACTTTCAACCATATTTTCCCATATAATCAGAATTAATTGACGGTCTAAAATATGTGAGATATGATTACCATAATAACTTTTTAAATTTCAGAAACAGGGGATTTTTATGCGAAATGAATTAATTCCAAAGGTGTTAAAAGAATATAGAAAACGAAATCATTACTCAGTGAAAGACGTATCGATCAGGCTGATGGAACATGATATTGATGTTGCACCGAAGACGATTTATGGTTGGGAAAGCGGACAGGCACAGCCGACGGCGGACACACTGCTCTTACTGTGCGAGATATACAAAATCCCGGACATCCTGAACTCCTTCGGTTACGACCAGCCTGATGATCCGGCAGCTTCCCTGACTTATCATGAGCGTGAGATCATCTACGCCTACCGCAATCGCCCTGAGTTACAGCATGCGGTCGACATTCTGCTCGGATGTGATTAGGTATTTTATTTCCTGTGATACAATCTGATCTGTGCGATGTATAAATAAAAAAGAGGTTTTTCTGTAGAAATATCTGTTTTCAGGATTTTTGCAGGAAAACTTTTTTTATGTGCTCTTTCCCCGGCTTCTTACAAATCCAGACAGTCACACTGCTGTTTCCGTGTATATCATTTTATTTTCACAGGTTGCAACTTTGCTTTAAGAAGTATAAAATAGGAGATACTCTGCGGTTTTATAGTAGTTCCGTAAAACCGTTTACCGCAGGACATTATTAAGGGAGATTTATTTATGAACGCTTTCCAATTTATCTTTCAGTATATCAAACGGCATAAAGTCCAGTATACGCTTGGTATCATCACGCTTTTTGTGGTAGACTTTGCCAATATTTTTATTCCGAAACTTACCGGTGTCATCACCGACGGACTCACCGCCCACAGCCTTGACTGGAGCGGAGTCAGATTAAATCTGTTTTACCTGTTTCTGCTTGGACTGCTGCTTGCGGTCGGTCGTTTCTTCTGGCGGTACTTCCTGTTTGGAGCTTCCCGCTCCATTGAAAAAGAGCTGAGAAACGATATGTTTTCCCATCTGGAAAAAATGGATGTGGAATATTACAACGAACACAAGACCGGCGACCTGATGACACGTTTTACCAGTGATCTGAACGCGATCCGCATGGCGATCGGCCCTGCCGTCATCTGTGTGTTTGACGCCTCCGTCATGACCCTTATGGTCATTTTCCAGATGATGTATTATGTCAGCGTGAAGCTCACACTGATCGCAGTCATCCCAATGCTTTTCATTTTATTTGGCGAGATTTATTATGGAAAAATCATCCGTCCGCGCTTTACTGCAAGGCAGGAGGCGGTTTCCGATCTCACCGACTACGTGCAGGAAAGCTTTTCCGGTATCCGTGTCATCAAGGCGTTTGTCCGTGAGAAGGCACAGCGTTACCACTTTTTAAAAGAAAACGAAAACACCATGGAAAAGAACTTAAGCATTGCAAAGATCCAGTCGATCGTCATTCCGCTTCTGGATGTCATCATCGGGCTTTCCTCGCTGCTTACGCTCATTTACGGCGGCTATCTTGCGCTGGTCGGGGACATCACGCTTGGACGCTTTGTCGCTTTTAACCAGTATATTAACATGCTTGTCTGGCCGATGTTAGCCTGCGGAGATTCCGTCAATATGTTTTCGCAGGGTGCTGCCTCCATCCGAAGGATCCAGGAGATTTTCAAAGAACAGCCTGCCATTGCAGACACCGACAAAACAAAGGATGTGGACGACATTAAGGGCGAAATTGATTTTCATCACCTTACCTTCATCCACCGCGGTCACAGCGAACCGACTTTAAACGACATCACCCTGCATGTGCCTGCTGGAACAACGCTTGCGATCATCGGGCGCACCGGAAACGGAAAATCCACACTGGTAAATCTCCTGCTGCACCTTTACAACACGAAACCGGGCATGCTTTTCATTGATGGAAAGGACATTAACACCATTCCTTTAAAAACACTGCGTGAAAATATCGGATACGTTCCGCAGGATAACTTCCTGTTCTCGGACACATTGAAATCCAATATCGCATTTGGCGCTGAAAATGAGGATATGGAAGCTATCCAGTCCGCAACACGCGCTGCCTGCATCCATGAAAATATTGTCCAGTTCCCGGACGGTTATGAGACAATTGTAGGTGAGTGCGGCGTTACCTTATCCGGCGGTCAGAAACAGCGGAGCTCCATTGCCAGGGCACTGATGAAAAATGCACCCATCCTGATTTTAGACGATGCCCTCTCCGCTGTCGATACCGACACCGAGGAACACATTTTAACCAATTTAAAGAAAAACCGGGAAGGAAAGACGACCATTCTCATTGCGCACCGCATCTCGACGATCCAGAATGCAGATATCATTATGGTGTTAGAGGACGGCACTGCCGCCGAGATTGGAAATCACGATTCCCTTATGGCAAAACACGGCATTTATTACGATATGTTTGAAAAACAGCAGTTAGAAGCCATCCACGGTGAAGCCGGAAAAGCGCTCATCCGACAGGATCATCCAGCTGCAAAAACAGGAAAGGAGGACGCATAACTATGAAACGTTTACTGGCCTATTTAAAACCGCACAAATGGGTTATGACTGCTGCGACAGTCCTCGTCCTCTTTATCATCGTGGTAGAACTTTACCGCCCGATCGTCATCGGTGATGCGATCGATGATTATATCAACGGCTATTACGCACCGTACATCGAAACCACTGCGGATGCGCCGGGTGCTGTTCCTTACCATGACACTTATCTGACGAGAGATTTTGAGACGGCAGACGGACAGACTTACGATCAGATTCTTCTATATAATAATGACTATTATATGGCAAAAAATCTTTCATCCGAAGAATGTGATGCATTAAAAAATGCAGATTCCGCCACGCTTTCATCTTATGTAAACCAAAATGCAGTACTTCTTACAAGGGACGACTTAAAAAATCTGCGGCATTATGATTTTACCGGCATTTTAAAAGCAGCTGCTCTCTACCTGCTCCTTCTGCTCACCGGATTTGTCTTAAACGCATTAGACACCTGGATCCTGCAGAAAATGGGACAGGAGATCATTTACCAGATGCGCGAGGAGGTATTTACCCACATTCACAGCTTATCGTTAAACTTTTTCAACAATACGCCTGTGGGAAAACTTGTCACCCGTGTCTCCAACGACACCGAAGCAGTCAATGAGCTTTTCTCCACCATTTTGGTAAAACTCTTTAAAAACATTGTAAAAATTATCGGATATGCCGTTGTCATGCTCTCCATTAATGTAAAAATGGCTCTCGTATCCTTTGCACTGCTACCGCTTGTCACAATGCTGACCTTCTTTTTCCGCTTTATGTCAAGGAAGGCATACGAGCTTACAAGAAACCGCATTACCGACTTAAACACATTTTTATCGGAGCACCTCTCCGGCATGAAGCTCATCCAGATTTTTGCAAGGGAAGAGGAAAAATATGCACAGTTTGAAAAGAAATCCGAAGATTTATACAAGGCAAACTGGCGTGAGGTTATGACATTTGCGATTTTTCGTCCATCCATTTATCTGGTGTCCGTGCTTGCCATGATGCTTGTGATTGGAACCGGAAGTGCCGGGGTGTTAAACCAGACGCTCTCGCTCGGAACGCTGTTTATTTTTATCACCTATATTTCCTCGTTTTTTGATCCGATCCAGGAACTTGCGGAACAGTTTGGTACATTGCAGTCCTCTCTCGCCTCTGCCGGAAAAATTTTCTCCATTTTAGACGAGAAACCGGACATTGTAAAACCAACGCACCCGGTTGAAGTCAACATCAAAGGACGCATCGAATTCCGTCATGTATGGTTCGCCTACGAGAAGGACGATTATATTTTAAAAGACATCAGTTTCGTCATCGAACCGGGCGAAAAAGTTGCATTTGTCGGTGCTACCGGAGCTGGAAAATCTTCGATTTTAAATCTGATCGGACGTTACTTTGACATCCAGAAAGGTGAGATTTTAATTGACGGTGTCAACATCAAAGACATTGACACTGACGTGCTGCGCGCCGCGATCGGGCAGGTACAGCAGGATGTATTTATTTTTACCGGGGATATTGAGAGCAATATTTCACTGGACAATGAGAATATTTCCATTGAGGATGTAAAGCGCGCCGCAGAGATCGTGCACGCGGATTCCTTTATCGAAAAAATGCCGGGCGGCTATGATGCCCCTGTCACAGAGCGCGGAAGCACCTTATCCGCCGGACAGAGGCAGTTACTCTCCTTTGCGAGAACCCTAGCTTACGATCCGACCATCCTTGTCTTAGACGAGGCAACTGCCAATATCGACACGGAGACCGAGGCTCTTATCACAAGTGCTCTGGCAAAACTCATGGAGGGCAGAACTACGATCATGGTTGCACACAGACTTTCCACGATCCAGCATGCCGACAAGATCATTGTCATGCATCAGGGACAGATCAAGGAAGCCGGCACCCATCAGGAACTTCTCGCCCAGAACGGACTGTACCGGAAATTGTACGATCTGCAGCTTGTGGAAGCGTAGCAGTTCAATTTTTGTAACGACAGTTTATATGTCCGCCCCGGGAGCATGAACATCCGAGCCGGCATAAAAAACGTTGTGAAAATTGCGTAAATTTGTAAATGCTGCTTTTAAGCTTAAAGTTTGTGTACATTCCCAAATGGACTGTCGCGAAAGATTGTACGCCTATGAAATTCTTTCTGCTCATGAATCTAGCGTAAGTAAATACAGCCTCCCAGCATTGGTTATTCAGTGCAAAAATCAAATGTAAACGAATGATTTTTGCACTGTCTTCTGCTGGGAGGCTGTATTAACTTACACACGATTCAATCGCGAAGAAAGAATTTCATAGACGCACAATCTTTTGTGACTGTCCATTTGTTGAATGAACACAGACAATCAAAGAAGCTTAAAAGCAGCATTGACAAATTAGCAATTTGATACCGTTTTTTATGCCGGCTCGGATGTTCATGCTCCCGGGGCGGACATATCTACACTCCCTCAAAAATTGAGCTGCTATCGCTTCCATGTAGAATCCCGCACTACAATTTCCGGTTCCACGCGGATATGAAGTTCCTGCTCGGTGAGTTCTTCGCCTAGGATGAGCCGGAGCAAAAGTTCTGCCGCCATACTGCCAAGCTTATCCTGCGGATGGGAAATGGTCGTGATCGGGATGTGATTATTTTTTGCGAGCAGCGAATTGTCAAACCCTGTGACAGAGACGTCGCGTGGTACTTTTTTGCCAAATTCACGCAGCGTGCGGATGACCTCCACCGCAACCTGATCGTTGTAGCAGACCACCGCATCCATCGGTGTCTCTGCCTGAATCGCGCCACTGATCGTCTCCCGCGGTTTCACTTCCCGATCCTCGGTGTAAAACCACGTCACCGAATCCGGATCGTACAACATCCCTGCCTCCTGCAGCGCCCTCACATACCCTTTATGTCTCGCCTGTCCCTGCACATCATCTGCTTTAAAAATACCGTGAATATTTTTATGTCCGAGTTCGATCAGATATTTTGTGATCAGGTATCCGCCTTTCATGTCATCCATCAGCACGTAAGGTTTTTTCTTCATCTGCTCAAAATATCCCTGAATAAACACATAGGGGATTCCATACTCATCCATCTGGTCGTAAAGACTTGTATGCCTGCAGGAGATCTGGGTTTTGCTCGGCTCGATGATGAGTCCGTCAATATCCTTTGACAACAGCTCCTCCATGCACCGCGCCTCCGCAGCTCTTGAGTTTCTCGTCGTCTTTAACATAATACTGTATCCATTTGCAGTGAGCACCTGCTCGATTCCCTGAATCAGCCTCGGAAAAATATAATCGGACAGATACGTCGTCACCACCGCGATATTTTTGGATGTCCGCGTGTGGATCGTCCGCTCTGACACAAACGTTCCTCTGCCATGCTCTGCATAGAGATATCCTTCTTCCGTCAGTTCCCCGATCGCTTTCCGCACCGTCTGCCTGCTGATATGATACTGCGCTGCAAACATGTTTTCCGAAGGAATTTTATCCCCTGCCTTCCACTCGCTGTGGACGATCTTTGCTTTGATATCTTCTTTTAAACGTGAAAATTTCGGCTCTTTCATCGTATCTCCTATCTCTTTTTCCTTTATATCTTTCACTTTTGATGCTTCCATAAAAACAGCATGGCACAACTTGTATCGTTTGTAAAGTAAAATCATACAACTTATTTTTATATAAAATGCTGATTTTACGCCTTTTTTATTTCTGATTAAATAGATCAAAAAACAACTTGTACACATCTATATACAAGTTATACACTAAAACAGCAGGATGTATATTACATAAACATTCACAATTTATCAGACGAGGAGAAGAAAGATGAAATTACAGAAAAATTATAAGTTTTGGTTCTGCACAGGTTCACAGGATTTATATGGGGATGAATGCCTTGCACATGTTGCAGCCCACTCAAAAGAAATCGTAGCCGCTTTAAATGCTTCCGGCGTTTTGCCTTATGAAGTGGTATGGAAACCAACTCTGATCACCAATGAACTGATCCGCAAAACATTCAACGAGGCCAATATCGATGAGGAATGTGCCGGTGTCATCACCTGGATGCATACTTTCTCCCCTGCCAAATCCTGGATCTTAGGTTTACAGGAATTACGAAAACCATTACTTCATTTACATACACAGTACAACGTGGAGATTCCATATGACACCATCGACATGGACTTCATGAACGAAAATCAGGCCGCTCACGGCGACCGCGAGTACGGACATATCGTGACACGTATGAGAATCCCAAGAAAAGTCGTTGTCGGCCACTGGTCTGAGAAAGACGTTCAGGAAAAAATTGCCGCATGGCAGCGCACCGCAATCGGTATCATCGAGAGCAGCCACATCCGTGTCATGCGTGTTGCTGACAACATGAGAAACGTAGCCGTCACCGAGGGCGACAAAGTAGAAGCCCAGTTAAAATTTGGCTGGGAAGTAGACGCTTATCCGGTCAATGAGATTGCAGAATCTGTCGCTGCTGTTTCGGAATCTGATACCAATGAATTAGTAGACGAATATTACGACAAATACGAAATTTTACTTGAGGGCAGAGACCCTGCAGAATTCAAACGTCACGTGGCTGTCCAGGCTCAGATTGAATTAGGCTTTGAGCGTTTTCTGGAAGAAAAAAATTATCAGGCGATCGTCACACACTTTTGTGACCTCGGCGCATTAAAGCAGCTTCCTGGTCTTGCGATCCAGCGGTTAATGGAAAAAGGCTACGGCTTCGGTGCCGAAGGTGACTGGAAAGTTGCAGCGATGGTTCGTCTGATGAAGCTTATGACTGCCGGAATGAAAGACGCAAAAGGAACTTCCATGTTGGAGGATTACACTTACAATCTTGTACCGGGAAAAGAAGGCATCTTAGAGGCTCACATGCTTGAAATCTGTCCTTCTATTGCAGACGGTCCGATCAGCATTAAATGCCAGCCTCTTTCCATGGGCGACAGAGAAGATCCTGCAAGACTTGTATTTACCTCCAAAGAGGGACACGGTATCGCAACTTCCCTGATCGACCTCGGCAACCGTTTCCGTCTCATCATCAACGATGTAGACTGCAAAAAAACCGAAAAACCAATGCCAAAATTACCAACCGCTACCAATTTCTGGCTTCCACAGCCTGACCTCCGCACAGGTGCAGAAGCATGGATTCTTGCTGGCGGCGCACACCACACTGCATTTACTTATGACCTGACTGCTGAGCAGATGGGTGACTGGGCAGAAGCTATGGGAATCGAAGCTGTTTACATTGACAAAGATACAAAAATCCGCGACTTCAAACGTGACCTTGCACTCGGCGAAATTGTTTACCGCTAGAACAAATACCAGCCAGAAAAATCATAGATTTTCCTGGCTGATGTTGCAGATTAAATTTACCTAAAATATAATCAATGTAACAATATATATATCAGAACGGAGATAAACACATGTTAGAAGAACTAAAAAAACAGGTCTATGAAGCCAATATGGAACTTCCGCGCCGTGGACTTATCACCTACACCTGGGGAAATGTCAGCGGCATTGACCGCGAAACAGGTTACTTTGTCATCAAGCCAAGCGGCGTTGACTATGACGTGCTGACACCGGACGATATGGTTGTCATGGATCTTGACGGAAATAAAATCGAGGGAACTTACAAACCAAGCTCCGACACCCCAACCCATATCGAGCTCTACCAAAAATACCCGGAAATCGGCGGTGTCGTACACACCCACTCCCCGGAGGCAACTTCATGGGCGCAGGCAGGACGTGACATTCCTCTTTACGGAACAACCCACGCAGACTATTTTTACGGACCGATTCCGTGTGCCAGAAATCTCACACCGGAAGAGATCAATTCCGCCTACGAGAAAAATACCGGTGTCGTCATCATCGAAACCTTTGAGACGCGCGGCATTAACCCAATGCATACACCGGGCGTTTTATGCTCCAACCACGGTCCTTTTGCATGGGGAAAAGACGCAGCCGAGGCAGTACACAATGCTGTTGTCTTAGAAGAAGTTGCAAAAATGGCAACCAAAACCGAACTGATCAATCCAAAAGTAAAACCTGCACCGAATTGTATCCGCGACAAACATTTTTACCGAAAACACGGTGAAAATGCTTATTACGGACAAATTTAGCATATTTTCCCTGCCCGACACAACAGCGGGCAGAACTGCTATCAGAAAAAGGAGAAATCTATGGCAAACTATAAAGAATATATTGAGAGCGGAAAAGCAATCCTCGGTATCGAATTTGGTTCTACCCGGATCAAGGGGGTATTGATCGGGCCAGACAACGAACCGATCGCACAAGGCAATCATGACTGGGAGAATCAGCTTGTCGACGGCATCTGGACTTACAGTCTGAACGCGGTCTGGGACGGTTTAAGAGACTGCTACAGCAGCCTTTTAACAGATGTAAAAGGAAAATACGGCTGTACGATCACAAACCTTACCTCCCTCGGTTTTTCTGCGATGATGCACGGCTACATGGCATTTGATAAAGAAGGCACCCTGCTCGTCCCGTTCCGCACCTGGCGAAACACGATCACCGGAGAAGCTTCCGAAGAACTGACTGCACTGTTCCACTATCACATCCCACAGCGCTTTAGCATTGCACATCTCTATCAGGCAATGTTGAAAAAGGAACCGCACCTTACAAAAATAGATTCCCTGCTCACTTTAGCGGGATACATCAACTGGCAGATGACCGGTGAAAAAGTGATCGGTATCGGAGAAGCCTCCGGTATGTTCCCAATCGACATCCAGACAAAAGATTACAACCAGAATATGATCAATCAGTTTGAGGAGAAAGCCGCCTCTATGGGCTATAATTTCCATTTGAGAGAGCTGCTTCCAAAAACTGCCCTTGCAGGAGAGATTGCAGGCTATCTGACCGAGGAGGGTGCAAGAAAATTAGACGTCTCCGGCAGCTTAAAAGCCGGCGTTCCGATTGCACCTGCCGAGGGCGATGCCGGAACCGGAATGACTGCCACAAACAGTGTCGCTGTCCGCACCGGTAACGTTTCCGCCGGAACTTCTGTGTTTGGAATGGTGATTCTGGAGCAGGATTTAAAAGAAGTCCATGATGAGATTGACCTTGTGACAACCCCTACCGGAAATCTGGTTGCAATGGCACACTGCAACAACTGTACTTCTGACTTAAATGCCTGGGTAAATCTCTTCCATGAATTTGCCAAGGCTGCCGGAATCGATATTTCCCTGAATGATCTGTATGGCACACTCTACCACAAAGCAATGGAAGGGGACGTGGACTGCGGCGGTCTGTTAGCCTATAACTATTTTTCCGGCGAGCATATCACAGGCTTTGAAGAAGGATGTCCACTGTTCGTGAGAACACCGGACAGCGCGTTTACACTTGCCAACTTTATGCGCACCAACCTGTATGCCTCCCTTGCCGTTTTAAAAACAGGTCTGGACATCCTGATCAAAGAAGAAGGGGTAAAAATTGACGAAATCTTCGGACACGGCGGACTTTTCAAAACCAAAGGCGTAGGGCAGAACATCCTTGCCGCCGCTTTAAACACACCGGTTTCCGTCATGGAAACTGCCGGGGAAGGCGGCGCATGGGGCATGGCACTTCTCGCCTCCTATATGGTTCACAAAAAAGACGGCGAAACGCTGGATTCTTATCTTACCGATCATGTTTTCAAGGGCAATACCGGAACCAAAGTTGCTCCTGATCCAAAAGATGTGGAAGGCTTTGAAGCATTTATGAAACGCTATACAAAAGGACTTTCCATTGAACGTGCTGCGATAGAAAATATGTAGAAACAGAATGTTCACAAACACAATCGAAAAATCAGACTCATCTATAGAACTTCTCTCTAAAAAATATACTCATAAGAAGGTAACTCACGAGTTACTTTCTTATGAGTAACATAACGGATACTATCATAAAATCCATTTTCTTACACAGCAAAACAGCAAGTGTTTTACTGCTTGGTGAACGGTACCCTCTGATTATTTCCGAATCTCCACCCACTCCATCTCAAGCTTCGGTTTCACAACCTCTGTTTTGATCTCGTAGTATCCCTGTTTTAATTCCACACGGCAAATCTTCTGCGTGTTCGGTCTGCCTTCCGTGCCGCTCGTCTGCAATGTGAAGAATAATTCATCGTTGAGATAGAGGTTCGCGGCTGCCTGTGCCAGATTTGACTGTGGAGAAATAAATTTTACAACAACATTGTATACACCAGACTGGTTTACATAAATTTTCTGTGACACTTTATCTTCCGGAACAATGCTTATATCGCTTTCCCCATTTGCCCCTTCTGATCCAGCCCCCTGCAACGGCTCATATGCCTTCACTTCCTCCAACGGTCTTAACGGACGTTTCATAACCGGAGCATTTAAAATAAACCGACAGATATTTTTTGCAGAGCGCTGCAACTCCCCAATGGTCAGCTTTCCATTGTCCAGTGCCTCCAAAATATCATCGCCCATGGCATTGATCTCCGCACCGTTATTGTTGACGACCATGTAAAGGTCGTTCTGGGAGCGCACCATTGAAGAAAGTGCATGATGATCCTGCTTACCACCTTTTACAACATCATTGACACTTGCCCACCAGTCGGTCATGACAATGCCTTCATACCCCCACTCTCCTCTTAAGATCGTGGTATTTAAATCATAATTGGACGATGTCCAGTGTCCATTGATTGGATTATAAGATGTCATAATAGAGGAGGCTTCCCCTTCTTTGACTGCAATCTCAAATCCTTTCAGATAAATCTCACGCAGTGCACGCTCTGACACAACAGAATCTACTGTATGTCTTGCCGTCTCCTGGTTGTTCGCCGCAAAATGCTTCACCGTTGCAAAAGAGCCGCCTTTTTTGATTCCCCTTGTCACTGCTGCCGCAAAACATCCGGTCACATAAGGATCTTCACTGAAATACTCAAAATTGCGTCCGTTCAACGGATAGCGGTGGATATTAATTCCAGGTCCGAGCAGAGTGTCCACTTCGTTTGCAACCAGCTCTTTTCCTTCCATCACATAAAGTTCTTCCATCATTGGAATGTTAAACGAACATGCAAGCAGTGTTCCGATTGGAAGCTGTGTTGCCTTCAATCCGCTCTCCATACGGATACCGGAAGGTCCGTCTGCACAGCAGGCAGCCGGGATTCCATATTCATACAGGCGGTCGCTGACACCTCCAAATGTGGATGCCGTACCCGGTGTTACTTTCGGGCTGCTCATTCCTTCCCCGCGCACGATCGTGGCAAGTTCCTCTTTGGTCAATTGCGCGATAAATGTATCCAAATCTGCTTTTCCCTCTGCAACATCCGAAAAACGGATTCCTTTGTCTCCGGTGATTGCAAGCTGCTCCGGCAAATGCGCCTCAATCCGTTCCTGTAACCGGATGGTCTGCTGCGGCACTGCCTCCTTTTCCTGCTGATAGCTTCCATCCTCCCGGCTCTGTCCCGGACGGATGCGCTCAAATGCTTCTGTCGGTGCGAGTGCTTCCTGCAGGGCTTCCGTCACACAAAGCTCTTTTACGATATATGCTCCTTTTCCGTCGACATCTGCGATTTTCGTATTCCGCACACTATTTCCCACATGGAATACATAAGCACCTGCCTCTGATACATAGCAGGACTTGTGGCCTGTCACACCGGAATCATCATATGAAGCAAGATTTTTTACCGGAATGTGCAGTGTCATTTCCTGTTTTTCTCCCGGAGCCAGCTCCTTTGTCTTTGCAAATGCTTTTAATTCTCTCGCCGGTTTTCCAAGTTTTCCCTGCGGTGCCTGCACATAGGCCTGTACGACCTCTTTTCCCCTGCAGTCTCCTGTATTTTTCACACAGATGGTAATCTGCACTTCTTTTCCTGCACATGTTCCATTATCAATCGATACTCCGTGACTGCCCCAGGCACCTCCGACTTTGGATTCTTCTGTAACCGTCTCCGCTTTTAAAATTTCAATGTTAAACTTCGAATAAGAAAGTCCAAAACCGAACTCATACATGACTTTTTCCGGGCAGAATGTCTCAAAATAGCGGTATCCCACATAGATATCTTCGGTGTAAAAATTGCGCACAGTGTCTCCGAAATCGTTCGCCGCCGGATAATCTGCCAGTGAACATGCGATCGTGTCCGTCAGTTTTCCACTTGGAGACACTTTTCCACTCAAAACATCCGCAACTGCATTTCCACTCTCCATGCCGCCCTGCCAGATATAGAGCACGGAACGGATATGATCCTTGTATACAGGATTCTTAAGCCAGCTCATATCTATGATATTCGACACGTTCAAAAGCACTGCGACCTGTTCAAAATGCGCTGTCAGAACCTTCAGATTTTCAAGTTCTTCCGGCGTTAGAAGGTAACTGCCCGCCTCATTTGCATAATCCTTATCTTCGCCTGCAGTACGTCCGATAATAAAAATCGCTTTCTCTGATTTTTCTGCTGCGACTGCCGCAATCTCCTCTGTGATCACCATCTCTTTCTGGTGCCACGGCTCTGCTGCCCAGCCGCCACCGCCGTTGTCAAATGGGTGGTCTTTTAACCACGCTCTGTAAATGTCTGCCAGCTCCTCATTCAAAGTAAAGCTGCCGCTCTCTCTCATTCCATCATAAATATTCACCGCATAAGGCACGTTGACAGCTCCGCCGGAACCAGTCCCGCTGCGGTAAGTTTCAAACTGGCATCTTCCAAACACAGACACCATCTCTTCTTTTTTCAACGGGAACATGTGACCTTCATTTTTCAATAAAACGGCTCCCTCTGCGGCTGCCGCCCTGCAATATACTCCAAATCCTTCCAATGGTACTCCGATTGTACTCATACTCATCTGCTTCCTCCAAATACGTTTCTATTTTTATTTTAAAAAGTTTTCTTTCACATCACATATTCTAGTAAAATCTTCTCTTCCATGCTATAATTTTTCTATTCAAAAATATAACAATTTTGTCATTGGAGGTTTTCTATGGATTATCCGGAGGAAAGAAAACAATATATTGACGGCATCGCCTGCCAGTATCTCTGTCATATTGAAAAAGCAGAGAAACCGGGCAATGTATTTTTCGCTCATTTTCATTATTATATTGAAATGCTCTATGCACTTTCCGGTCATTTCCGTATTTATTTAAACGGAATTTACCACGAATTTGCGGCAGGGGATTTTGTACTGATCAATTCCAGGGAAGTGCACCAGATCGACGCGCTCTCATCAGAGGGTGGCTCTTATATCGTGGTTCGTTTTCTCCCGGAACTCATTTACGACGGCATGACGCAGAGCCACTTTGAGTTAAAATATCTGCTTCCATTTATCACCGAAAACAACATTTATGAAAAAGTAATTTCTTCTTCCATATTAAATGCAAAACACTCTGCCATCCCCGGACTTATGAACGAGATTATCCGGGAATCTGAGGAAAAACAATACGGCTACGAGCTTGCAATCAAAAATCACATTGGCGGTATTTTTCTTTGGCTGCTGCGCTACTGGCATGCAAATGGCGAAGAACCGCTTCTCGAAGATTTTGAAAACCAGCAGTTAAAACAGCAGCTCTCCCCAGCCCTGACCTACATGATCACCAATTATGAAAAATCTATCAGCGCAGCGGACATGGCAAAACTCTGCAATTTGAGCTACAGCTATTTTTCCAGAAGTTTCAATCGGCTTTTGCATATGAATTTCAGTGATTACCTGAATGAGATCCGCATCCGGGAAGCGGAAAAGCTGTTAGTCTCAACTACCCAGAACGTAACGGAGATTGCATCTGCGGTCGGTTTCTGTACCACAAGTTACTTTATCAAACAGTTTACCAAATACCTGCATGTTTCTCCCAAACAATACCAGAAACAAATGCGCCAGGGACAGAAAGATTTCATTGCATAACCACGCAACACAAGCTATAATAGTTGGCAGTGTCCAGTGGTTCCTTAACGGTGATCGGCGGTGCCGGACTTGTCATCGGCTCTTTTGTATCCGGTGGTACTGCAACTCCAAACTTTACCCGATTCGCAAAAAATGCGACAATCGGAACCGTTGCCACTGTAGTTGCTTTCTTTATTGGTAACTCATTGATGTTTTTCTTTGGTGCGATCTCCTACATTTTTGTAGGTGGTAACGATATTTTTGAGGTTATGATCCGTATCATTGGAACGATTTTATCCGTCTGGTTATACTATAACTTCTGTAACTGGTTAAATGTATTAAACTGGGGGATTTCCTCCATCAATGGCATGGTGGTTGCTGTCGTCTGCTACCTGATTGGATATTTTGTGAAGAAAAATCAGAGATAAATAATACGTCCTAATTCTGCTGAAGTTCTGTGTGAGATGGAAATGACACTGCGGTCTTTCGCTACACGCTTTAACGCCAGTAACACTGCCTTTTCCGTCTCTGCATCCAGATTCGCCGTGATCTCATCAAACAGCAGCATTTGTGGTTCCGCCACTGCGGCTCTTGCAATGGATAAGAGTTGCCACTGTCCCTGCGAGAATAACTCCGGCGTGCATTTCGTGTCATATCCGTTTTCAGTGCTTTCTATCACATCGTCTAACCCGGTCAGCTCTGCCACTGCTTTTACGCGGTCTGCCGGAATGGTTTCATCATACAGCGTGATCTGATCGCGCACCGTTCCCGGAACCATGTGGAAGGTCTGTTCTACATAGCCGAACAGTTTCCGTTTCTCTTCCTCCCGGACTGCCGCTGCCGGTCTTCCGTGGATCAAAACCTCTCCGCCCTGCGGTTCGTAAAGTCCTAAGAGAAGTTTTAAAATCGTACTTTTTCCTGCCCCGGTTCGTCCTGCGAGTGTTACCTGCTCCGCGTCCATGACCTTTAAATTCAAATGGTCTAAAACGACATGTTCATCATAACCGAAGGTCACATCCCGAAACTCGACAAACGGAACATCTGCTGTTTTATTTTCTGAGTGTCCCCCAGCCATCTGTTCCACGCATTCTTCTGCTACTGTCTCGCTGTCTTTTTCCACTATCTGCTTCTCCTCAAGTGCAAAAAATTCATTGATCCTGTGGATTCCGGCAATCGCAGACTGAATCGTCTGAATCTCCATTCCGAGGCTCTCCACCGGGGAGAATATCTGTGAGATATAGTTGATGACCGCAACCGCAGTTCCGGCAGACATTCCAAAGAAGGTCAGTACCGTGTGGTTTCCGGACGCGGAAAGCAGCATGACAACTGCGACAACCACCGCATTCAATATCAGTATCACCGGGGAGTAAACCGCATCATAAAAATTGGTGCGCTCCATCGCTGCATAACTCTCCCCGATATAAGTGTCGTAACGCTCTTCCATGTATGCTTCCTTTGCAAGACAATGGATTGTGCGGATATTGTGAAGCGTCTCCGGCACATGACCGGATGCCCGTCCGACAGCCTTTCGGTTTTCAATCTGCGCCGCCAGCATATTTTTCTGGACATGTCTGGTAAACCAGAATAAAAACGGCAGCAACACCAGCAATACCAGCGTCAGTCCACGGTTTTGAAACCAGATCACGACAAGGATACTGATAATCTTACATACATCCGCAAACATACTGATAATCCCGGAGGTAAACAGATTTTCCACCGTGTCAACATCCCCGACAAACCGTGACACCAGTGTTCCCGGCTCCTGCTTATTCACGCTGTCTGCCGTCAGACTTACAAATTTATCCATCAGGCTGCTTCTTAGTGCATGTGTGATTTTCTGGCCAAACACCGTCAGGAGTCCTTCCCTCGCAGCTTCCAATATTCCGGTAAGTGCGAGCAGGACAAAATAGAGAAGGATCACAGAAAACGCCGCCTCATTACCGGCTGTCACTGTATCAATGATTTTTGCAAGGATCAGCGGCGGAATCAGCGCTGCCACAACTGCTCCGATCACTGCGGTCAGGATTCCGGCAGACAGCATTTTCTGTTTTTTGATTGTTTCCAGGATCACACTTTTTACCTGTCTTTCCTGTCTCATCTGTCACTCCTCCTTCCCTCTGCATGTTCAGAAACTGTTTTTCTATTTTCCGTTTCCACTTTCGCATTCTCTCTTTCATCGCTCTGTGTCTCATACAGACTGCGGTACTCCGGTATCTTTTCCAGAATTTCTTCATGTGTACCGGCCACCGCCTTTCCATCTTCCATCCAGATGACCTGATCCATCTGCGGAAACAGATATAAACGGTGAGAAATTAAGAAAACAATATTGTCTTTCGTCTGCTGTTTCAAATTGGCAAAAATCTGTTTTTCCGTGTTTTTGTCCAGTGCCGAAAAAGGATCATCCAGAATCAGAACCGGCTTTTTGTGGCAGAGTGTCCTTGCAAGTGCAAGACGCTTTGTCTGACCGCCGGAGAGACGTACTCCGCCATTTCCAACCGCGGTCTGTTTTCCATCCTCCATCTCTGCAACTTCCTGTTCCATGCACACTGCCTTTAAGTAATCGTCTGCCTCTTTTTTGTCACCGAGCAAAATATTATTTTCCACACTGTCAAAAAACAACTCCGAATCATGTCCGAGATAACCGATCCGCTTCGTGCGGTCTGCCGCGTCCATAGCCTGCAAATCTGTGCCGTCCACAAAAATCTGTCCCTCATAAGGATATTCACACAAAAATACTTTTCCAAGCGTTGACTTGCCACATGCGACCGCCCCGGTAATACCGATGATCTGTCCTTTTTCTGCGGAAAGACAAATGTCGTCTAAAATTTTCTTTCCATCCGGATAAGCAAAATTCAGATGACTGATCTGTATTTTTTGCACTGTTGTCTCTGTTTTGCCTGCTGGAACTGTGTCGTTTTTTTCCTTACACTCCCTGGCATGATTTTCTGCTGTCTGATCTTCGATCGCAGTTCTCTCATCTTTTCGTGTCAGAAGTGGTTTGATACGGTTCCATGAAACCTGTGCTTTATGTACCGCATTGAACAGCTTCGCAGCGCTTGACGACTTCACGGAAAGTTTCACAAAGCACGACAAAAATGTGGTAAACGCCGCAATGCCCCATGCACGCCAGCCGGTTCCCAATACATTTTTCTGTCCGAAATACAAAATGAACAGCACACCTGCCATGGAGATGACGCGATACACCGGTGGCATTGCCGTGTTCCAGATGCTTGCTCTCACGGCTGATTTTTCATACGCAGACAAATTTTCTTCATATGCATTCTGTCTTTCTTTTTCACGCCCGAAAACACGGTATGTGATTGCATTTTCTGCCCGGTCTAACGTCGCTGCGCTCAGCGCGCCGGACTGTTCCTTGTAGGCAGCCCCGGTTCTCTGGATCATTTTTTTCATTTTTTCTGCGGTCATGTAAGAGATTGGCGGAAACAGCATACATAAGAGCGCCAGCCGCCAGTCATACCACAAAAGCATTCCGGCATAGGCTGCGAGCGCCACACCTGTATCAAAAATTTCCGTCGTAAATTTCCGCATTCCCTCCACACAGTCATCAACGTCGAGGATTGCTTTCGTTATGACATTGCCTTCGCCCTCTTCCTTAAGGCTCGCCCTGCTTTTTCTGACAAGGCTTCCATAGAGGATTTCCTTCATCCTGCGGTTTACATTATTGGCAAAACGGCGGACATAAAAACGCTTGATATATCTCGAACTCTGCACGATCACGATCACTGCCACATAGCTTAACACAAGAATCAGCATATCGCCAAACTGTCCGGCACCTCTTAAAATGTCCACAAGACAGCCGGTCATTTTTCCTTCGAACCACGGTCCTGCAAGCAGTCCTACATTATAGATCAGACCGGATATTGTCACCGCCAGAAGTACTTTCCATTCCGCTTTAAAGTAGGACAGAATCCTATCCGGCCGAAAGGATGCTGGCTGTTTCTGTTTTTCTTTCATTTTGTACTCCTTTTCCCTATAAAGCAGAAAAGGCATCACACCAAAGTGTGATGCCTCTCGCATTCCTGCCTGTTTATTCATAAACATGTTTTTTCTTATCTTTTGCTTTTACCTGTTTTTTCTTTAACATATGTTTTGGATTTTTGTCTGCCATAATGTATCCTTCCTTTCCAATGCCTATAGGCTTTCCGGTCTGTAGGTTACTTTCTGTGCAAAATGATCATCCTTCAATTGCGATGAATTTACGTTCCGGCACTGCCGGTTTTGCTTCCTTCTTTGGAACAAACAGTTTTAAGATACCATGTTTGAACTCGCCCTTGATATCTTCCTCTGTCATATCCTCACCAACATAGAAGCTACGCTCGCAGGAACCTGCATAACGTTCTCTCCGGATGTACTTGCCGGTATCTTTCTCCTGCTCATCTTTGTCAAGACCTTTTGCAGCGGCGATGGACAAATATCCATTGTCTAACGATACCTTAATCTCATCTTTCTTGAATCCAGGCAGATCAATAATCAGCTCATAGCCGTTATCCATTTCCTTGATATCCGTTTTCATAAGGTTCTTTGCATGTCTGCCATACAATTTCTTCTCAACCTTACTGTCATCATAAAATGGTAAATCAAACAAATCATCAAATAAATCTTCTCCAAAAATACTAGGCATCAACATAAGTCATCTCTCCTTTTTCTACGGTATCCGCTTTCTCGTGGATATCTCATGCTTTATTACCTTGTTTCTTTGGAACTGGGATGTCCGGAGAACTCATAGAACTTTCATTCTTTGAAACCTTTTCGGATCTCTTTGTCCTTCTTTTGTTCTCTTCCTTTGTTCTGACTATGTTATACACCCGTTTGTTAGCACTGTCAATAGTAGAGTGCTAATTTTTTGTGAAGATTTTGTGAACGCTACAAGCCATGCACATTTACGTGAAAAGCCCTCTTTCAAGCTTGCTTGATAAAGAGGACTTCTTCATGGAAATGTATAGGGCGACAGCCCTACAGCGAGGGAATTTATTCCCTCGCTGTGCATGGCGTAACATTCTCTTTCTCACTCGATTTTCTTGATTTGACCACATTTTTACGACAAATTCTTGGGAAAATATATTTGTCTGATTTTCTTACTAGAATCACAAATTGCTCCTTGACCAGAGCAATCCTGTGAAAATAGAAAAGGACAGCTCTGGTTATACCAAAACCATCCCTATATTTTGGGGCATTATAAAAGAGATTACCCACGGAACGGTTTTTTATTTACCGAACGAGGTAATACTTTATTTGAATTTATAATGCATATAATATGAGTTTTTAATACATTCTAATCGCACAACATGAAGTATAAACTCATGCTAGGTGATTAAAAATGAGAAAAAAGAAAGATAC
>ERZ772954.560-NODE-560-length-36288-cov-4.549057_pt1 | contig 36288 bp, 31 predicted proteins | sample MGYA00580684_ERZ772954 | MGnify/ENA primary metagenome ERZ772954 (study PRJEB29015, sample SAMEA2737654) | human gut metagenome | biome: human gut; feature: human-associated habitat; material: faeces | place: China | collected 2012 ...
AAGAAGTGACCAACATCCATATAGCGGTAACAGATACTGTCCCAGCCTATACAAGCGACTCTGCCGTTATCAACTTCTTAAAGGACGCCGGCATTCCTATCACCCAAAACAGCAAACTGAAATTATTAAAAAGCGGTCGGGCCAAATTCATCGATCTCTTTGAAGAAATACGGCATGCCAAACATCATATCCACTTAGAATACTTCAATTTTCGTAACGATTCCATAGCGAACGCACTATTTGATTTATTGGGGGAGAAAGTAAAAGAAGGGGTGGAAGTTAGAGCTTTATTTGATGCCTTCGGCAACTTGTCAAACAACAAGCCATTAAAAAAGAAACACATAAAAGCAATCCGTGACAAAGGTATAGAAATTGTCAAATTCGACCCTTTCAAATTTCCCTATATCAATCATGCCCTGCACAGAGACCATCGCAAGATTGTAGTCATAGACGGAAAAATAGGATATACTGGTGGAATGAACATAGCCAATTACTACATAAAGGGTCTGCCGGAAATAGGCGACTGGCGTGACATGCATATCCGTATAGAGGGAAATGCCGTAAACGAATTGCAGAACATCTTCCTGACTATGTGGAACAAAAGCACTAAACAACACATAAGCGGAAGCCAATACTATCCCCTACGAAACGATTCTACTTTCAAGGGAAATAAGAATGTAGCTATTGTAGACCGTATTCCGAAAAAAGAGCCCAAACTGATGAGGCAGACTTATATCAAGTCCATTGATGCCGCACAGGATAAAATACAAATAGTGAACCCTTATTTCACTCCCATTCCAAGCATTAAAAAAGCCATAAAACGGGCTCTGAAGCGAGGTGTTGAAGTAGAAATCATGATACCGGGCAAATCGGATATTCCTTTTACCCCCGACGCCGCATTCTATACAGCAAACAAGCTGCGTAAGAAAGGGGCAAAGATTTATGTGTATAATGGCGGGTTCCATCACTCTAAGATCATGATGGTGGACAGCCTGTTCTGCACTGTGGGAAGTACGAATCTGAACAGCCGGAGCCTACGCTATGACTATGAAGTCAACGCTTTTATTTTTGACAAAGAAACCACACATGAACTGAGTACCATGTTTGACCATGACAAGCTGGACAGCACTCTGCTCACTAAGGAAGAATATAAAAAACGCTCCGGATGGAAACGCTTCGTCGGTTGGTTCGCCAATCTGTTCAGTCCGTTCCTATAAACCTCTGCCACTTCCCCAAACAAAGGTTTACAAATTGTTTCATCTCCTGCAAGGACGGGACTTATCCCATCTGCAACTTATTCTCCATGCAGTAAAGTTTGACAGGTCATCCTCTAAGAGAACAATGCCTGTAATCATGAGAAATGTTACTCCACCATCACGGACGGTATCCCTGACAAGTATGGAAAACCACGGCTTAACTGCAGGGAAATGCTTTTCTCTCCGTATGTTTCACTTTATTATAGAACAAAGATAAAATAAATCGCTTTTTCATCCCCATAAACTACGATATTTTTCTTATTTTTGCCCAAATATGTAATTCCGCCCGAGAAGGCATAAGAGAACGAGACAGAACGATGAGAGTAGTTGATTTAATAAAAAGCACGGACAATACGGCTTTTTCTTTTGAAATTCTCCCTCCGCTGAAAGGAACGGGTATTGAAAAACTATATAAAACGGTTGATACGCTACGCGAATTCGACCCTAAATATATTAATATTACAACCCACCGCAGCGAATATGTGTACAAAGAGCTGGGAAACGGGCTGTACCAACGTACACGCCAGCGCCGCCGTCCCGGAACAGTTGCTGTTGCCGCCGCTTTGCAGAACAAATACAATATAACGACAGTGCCACATATCCTGTGCAGCGGTTTTTCCCGCGAAGATACAGAATATGTATTGTTAGATCTACAATTCCTGGGCATCACCGACTTGTTGGTACTGCGTGGTGACAAGGCAAAACACGAATCAGCTTTCGTACCCGAAAACAACGGTTACAACCACGCCATAGAACTGGAAGCGCAGATCAATGATTTCAATAAAGGCGTATTTGTAGACGGTTCCCCTATCAAGATAACAGGAACTCCATTCAGTTATGGAGTAGCTTGCTATCCTGAAAAACATGAGGAATCACCCAATATGGAACAAGATATTTATTGGCTGAAGAAAAAAATTGAAGCAGGAGCTGAATATGCCGTGACACAGATGTTCTATGATAACCGCAAATATTTCGAATTTGTAGAAAAAGTAAGAAAAGAAGGAATCAACGTGCCTATTATTCCGGGTATCAAGCCTTTCCGCAAATTATCTCAGCTGAACATGATACCTAAGACGTTCAAAATAGACTTGCCGCAGGAACTGGCAAGCGAAGCGATGAAATGTCAAACAGATGAAGAAGCGGAAAGTCTTGGCATAGAATGGTGCATACACCAGTGCCGTGAATTAATAGCCTGTGGTGTTCCCAGCATTCATTTCTATACCGTAAGTGCCGTGAACAGTGTAAAGGAAGTTGCAAAAGCAATTTATTAAACAGTAAATAAATGACTATAAAAAGCAATGTTATTTAAAGATGTAATAGGACAAGAGGAAGCAAAACAGCGGCTCATAGCCGAGGTAAAAGAAGGAAGAATCCCTCATGCACAACTGATTTGCGGTCCCGAAGGTACAGGAAAGTTACCTTTGGCAATAGCTTATGCCCGTTACATCTGCTGTGAAAACCGTGGTGAACAAGATGCCTGCGGAATTTGCCCCACTTGTGTGAAATTCAATAAGCTGATACATCCCGACCTGCATTTCGTTTTTCCTGTTATCAAGAAAAAAGCCGGAAAGGATACTGTATGCGATGATTTCATAGCAGACTGGCGCAACTTTGTCCTGCAGAACCCATATTTTAATCTGAACCATTGGCTGAAAGAGATGGGAGCAGAAAACCAGCAGGCGCAAATCTTTGTAAAAGAAAGCGATGAGATTGTACGAAAGCTCAGTTTGAAATCCAGTCAAGGCGGTTACAAAATCATGATTATATGGCTTCCCGAAAAGATGAATGTGGAATGCAGCAACAAACTGCTGAAGTTACTGGAAGAGCCTCCTGCCATGACTGTCTTTTTATTAGTATCCGAAGAGCCTGATGCCATTTTGCAAACGATCCAAAGCCGTACCCAACGATTTAACATTCATGGGATCAAAGAACCTGAGATTTCAAAAGTATTGCAAACCAAATATGGATTACAACCGGAAGATGCTGACGATATAGCACATCGCTCAGAAGGCAATTTTCTGAAAGCACTGGAAACCATACACCTGAGTGAGGAGAACAAACTGTTCTTTGAACTCTTTATAAATTTGATGCGTCTCTCCTATCAACGGAAGATACGCGAAATGAAACAATGGAGCGATGCGGTAGCCTCCATGGGGCGTGAACGTCAGAAGAATTTTCTGGCTTACTGCCAACGTATGATACGAGAAAACTTCATATACAACTTTCATCAACGTGATTTAGTGTATATGAATCCCGAAGAACAAAATTTTTCCACCCGTTTCGCACCGTTTGTCAACGAGCGGAATGTGATGGGCATAATGGACGAACTTAGTGAAGCACAATTACATATAGGACAGAATGTGAATCCCAAAATGGTGTTCTTTGATTTCTCTTTAAAAATGATTGTGCTATTGAAAAATTAAAAATTGAGAATTGAGTATTAAAAAATAACAGAATTGCATGGCATTTATTTCTTAGTTCTCAATTTTCAATTCTCAATTAAAACAGAATTATGGACAATGAATTCAAATTAAAGAACGGAAGCGGCTGTTTGTGTTGCAAAGGCTGCGGACGACAGGATAAGCAGCTGAACACCTACGACTGGCTGGCTGATATTCCCGGCAACACCGAGGAACAGGAAATGGTTGAAGTTCAATTCAAGAATACCCGCAAAGGGTATTATAAGAACAGCAACAAACTGAAGCTGGGAAAAGGAGATATAGTAGCTGTAGAAGCAAGTCCCGGGCACGATATCGGTACAGTAACCCTGACGGGAAGATTGGTACCTTTGCAAATGCGTAAGGCAAACATCAAACCCGATGCCGAAATCAAGCGTATCTACCGCAAGGCAAAACCTGTAGATATGGAAAAATACGAGGAGGCAAAAGCCAAAGAACATGACACAATGATCCGATCCCGTCAGATAGCCAAAAATCTGAACCTGGACATGAAGATCGGTGATGTGGAATATCAAGGCGATGGTAACAAAGCTATCTTTTATTACATCGCGGACGAACGCGTAGACTTCCGCCAACTGATCAAAGTACTGGCCGAAGCTTTCCGTGTACGTATAGAAATGAAACAAATTGGCGCCCGTCAAGAAGCCGGACGCATTGGCGGTATCGGACCTTGCGGACGTGAATTGTGCTGCGCTACCTGGATGACAAATTTTGTATCTGTATCTACCAGTGCGGCACGTTATCAAGATATTTCTCTGAATCCTCAAAAGTTAGCCGGACAATGTGCCAAACTGAAATGTTGCCTAAACTATGAGGTAGACGCTTATGTAGAATCCCAAAAACGCCTTCCAAGCAAAGAAATGACTTTAGAAACGACAGATGGTACATTCTATTTTTTCAAAGCGGATATTTTGAAGGGAACTATCATGTACTCTACTGACAAAAATTTCATAGCTAATGCTGTAACCATCACCGCACGCCGTGCTTTTGAAATTATTAATATGAACCGACGTGGTGAGAAACCGGAAAGCTTAACCGAATCAGTAAAAAAGAACGAACCTCAAAAGCCTGTTGATTTAGTAGAACAAGAAAGCTTAACCCGATTCGATAAACGAAAAGGCAACAACAGCAACCGAAAGAAAAAACGTAAGCCGGAAAATAACGGTAATAACGGAGAAAGTATTCCCAATGAAAACAGACGTCCGCAACAACCTAAAGAGAACCGGTCACAACAACCCAAGGAAAACCGGCCACCTAGAGAAGGACGTCCCAAACAACCTAGAGAGCCTAAAGAAAACAAGGCTCAGCAGCCACGCGAAGAGAACGGAAACCGCCCTAAAGAAGAAAATCGCAACAGGGAAAGTCGCGGCCGGGAAGAACGCAGTCGTGAAAATCGGGAAGACGGAAACCGGAACCGCAATAAACGCCGCCCCAATAATGGTAATAATGAAGGAGGCAGTGAAAACCGGAATAACGGAGGAGGGAAGGAAAATGACAACAAGAACAACGGAAACAATAGCCAAATTCCGAATGAAAAGCCACAAACTCCTGTATCAACTAAAGAATAAACTGACATGGCTGCCAATAATCATATTGGCAGCCTGTCAAAACAATATAATCTATCACTCTTATACCCCCGTCCCCCTTGACGGATGGAATAAAAGTGATACTCTTGTTTATACCCTGCCCAATTCTATCCCTGCCGGAAATTACGAAGCAGAAATCGGCATCCGTTATCAAGAATCTTATCCTTACAGAGATATTTGGTTAGGAGTCAGCCATAACACAGAGGATACTTTGACTTACGTCACAGACACTTTACAACTTTTTCTAGTTGACGAAGCTGGAAATAAAACAGGAAATGGTCTTTGTGGATTATATCAATGTAATCTGCCTTATAAAGCATTTATTCCTATCCGTACAGAAGGAAGCACACGTACTTTCCGCATCGTCCATATCATGAGGGATAACCCGTTGACGGGAATCAGTGATATAGGTATCCAGTTGCGCAAACTGGAAAACCAATAAACTCTAACGTTTTCCCCGCCCTGCATCAATACGCAAGAATACAAAAAGCAAGATCGTAAATCCCCACAAAGAAGACCCCCCATAACTGAAAAAAGGCAATGGTATGCCTATAACGGGGGTCAGTCCTAAAACCATACCTATATTAATAAACAGATGGAATAAGAAAATGCTTAATACCGAATATCCATAAACACGGGCAAAACGAGTATGCTGACGCTCTGCCACCACAATAAGACGCAAAATAAGTCCGGTAAAAAGAAACAATACAGCTGCCGAACCTATAAAGCCTTCTTCTTCCCCTACCGTACAAAAGATAAAGTCTGTATCCTGTTCAGGCACATACTTCAGTTTAGTCTGTGTACCATTCAAAAAGCCTTTCCCCCATAAGCCTCCCGAACCAATAGCAATCTTACTTTGGTTCACATTGTATCCTGCCCCAGCCAAGTCTTCCTCCATACCAAGTACCACTTTAATACGTATTTGCTGATGTGGCTCCAGCACATTATTGAAAACATAATCAGCAGAAAAAAGGAATCCCACTGAACCTACCGCAAATAGAGCAATATAAAAATAATTACGCATACGTTCATGCATAGAAAGGAAGATCAAATAGAACAATAAAACTACGCACAATCCATATTGAAACCAAGTAATATCAAAAGGGATAACATAAAACGAAAATAATAAAGCCAGCAAGGTACCACCAACACCAACCCCTCCAATATACCACACTACCGATGCTTTTTTACAATAACTATTAACTAATAAAGCAGAAAGAATGACTATCAACAGCAACACAGAAAATTCACCGATGGAAGTACAGTCATCCGCCATCAATTCATTGCCAAAACGGATCCCAACTACAAAATAAACCACAGCGCAAATCCCAGCAAACAAAATAGAACCTGGCATCCCCTCCCGGTACAGCATAAAAAAGAAAGCCAGATAAACCAAAGCCGACCCCGTTTCCCGTTGCAAAATAATGAGCAGCATAGGCAGCAACACCATCCCTACTACAGGCAATGAATACTTTAACTTACTCATTGTAAACCCATAGACATTCATAAATTTAGCCAAAGCCAAAGCCGTAGCAAATTTAGCAAATTCCGCCGGTTGCAAACTTACAGGTCCGAATTTTATCCATGAATAAGATCCCTTGGTATCCTCTGCCAGAAAAGGTGTTATCAACAACAACAGCATCATGCCTCCATATAAAATGTAAGCAAACATATCATATAACTTATCCTCTAACATCATCAGGATAAATCCGAGCCCCAAAGAGCAACAGATCCATACAAATTGTTTTCCTGCACGAGTGTCGAAACTAAAAAAATCAATTTCACCATAATCATAGCTGGCTCCACATACGCTGAACCATCCAAAGATAACCAGCATCAGATAAATGCAGATAGTCATCCAGTCCACTGATTTCCATATACTATCGTTCGTGTATGCCATAATCTATTCGTCTGTTTTGTATTTCCGCCGCTTTCGCCTCACTTTCCGGTGAAAGTTCTCCTTTCAAATATTTCTCCATAATCAATGCACCGATAGGTACACCATAAGTTGCTCCCCAACCTCCATTCTCTACATAGACTACCACGGCAATCTTAGGATCATTCATTGGTGCAAACCCCATAAAAGCAGAATGGTCCTTTCCACGGTTTTGCGCCGTACCTGTCTTGCCACACACCTCAATTCCTGGAATATTCGCACTACGGCAGGTTCCTCCCAATACTGCCGAACGCATACCTTCGACTACTGTCTGATAATGTTCACGGCTTACTTTAGTATAATGTTTGGTCGTATACAGGGTATCCAACGGCTCGTCTTCTACTTCTTTCACTACATGCGGAGTTATATAGTAGCCCCGGTTAGCAATAGTAGCCCCAAGGTTAGCAATCTGCAACGGAGTAGCCGTCACTTCCCCCTGACCGATGGAGATAGAAATAATCGTCAGTCCGTTCCATGATCCCCGATAGTTCTTATCATAATAAGCAGCATTCGGGATCATCCCACGCTTCTCACCCGGAAGGTCTACTCCCAAAGGATAACCAAATCCCATAGAAACCATATAATCACGCCATGTATTCATGGCAGCCTGTACAGAACCATACTTCTTCTTTGCCCCTATCATGTGAAACAACCCCCAACAAAAATAACCGTTACAGGAAGTTGCAATGGCAGGCACCAAAGGCAGGGGCGACCCATGAGAGTGGCAACCCACCCTAAGACCGGCATACACAAAACCATGATAGCAAGAATAGGCTGTCTGAGGAGTAATAATCCCCTCTTGCAGAAAAGTCAACGCCTGAGTAGTCTTAAAAGTAGATCCCGGTGGAAATTGCCCCATAATAGAACGGTTCAGCAATGGTTTCCAACTGTCACGCGCCAGTTCCAGATGATTTTTACCCCGTTGGCGCCCCACCATCAATCTTGGGTCAAAAGTGGGAGCAGATACCATACAAAGTATTTCTCCTGTGGATGGCTCGATAGCCACTATACTGCCTATCTTCCCTTCCAACAAACGCTCTCCTAACATCTGAAGCTCTATGTCTATACCTAGTTTCAGATTCTTCCCCGGAACGGGAGTCTTGTCATATTTCCCGTCCATATACCGTCCCTGAATACGTCCACGGGCATCGCGCAGTAATATCTCCACTCCTTTCTCCCCCCTCAACTGTTTTTCGTATGAGCGTTCCACCCCCTGTTTCCCTATAAAGTCACCGCGTACATAGTAATCATCCGCTTCAATATCCCCCTTGGACACTTCTGCAATATCTCCCAGAACATGAGCAGCCGAATTGTAATTATACTGACGGATAGTACGCCGCTGAATATAGAAACCGGGAAACTTGAACAGCTTTTCTTGGAAGACTCCACACTCTTCTGCCGAAAGCTGGGTCATAAATACTTGATGAGTATATGGAGAGTAACCCGGATTGGAACGTCTGTCCTTTATCTCACGAATACGCTTCTTGAAATACCCGGGAGTAATATTCAATGTTTTACATAAATCAAGCGTATCAAGATTATGCACCTCTTTCATCACCATCGTTACATCATAGGCAGGTTGGTTGTATACCAGCAGGTTACCGTTCCGATCATACATTACCCCACGGCTAGGGTATTGTGTCTTGTTCAGAAAAGCGTTGCTATCTGCATTCTTTTTATAATCCTCACTCATAATCTGCAAGGTAAAAAGACGTATCAAGTAAATCAGCACAATAACGATTACCGATGCACCGATTACATATTTCCGCTTCTCCAGATTATAATCTCTTTCCACTATTTTTTCCTCCTGATTGCCTCAGCACACAATATACAAATGACGGTTATTGAGGCATCTGTCAATATTTTCAACAATAAGACAGACAGATTGAAGAATGAAAAAGTATCTATGACAAGTAAAATGGTACAAAATAAGAAAGTACACAATAAGATATACCGGAAGAAAGGCGAGAATCCCATACTTTTGATACCTGGTTCAAAATCCTCGACGCTATCGCGGAGTGTGACTAATCTTAAAATAGGTTCACGCATAAAAGCCAGTACAGTGGCCGCAGCCGCATTCATCCCCGGAGTGTTGCCAAATATATCGACTGCCAATCCCAACAGGAATGCCCATATCATAAGGACATTACGGCTAACTCCCGAATTGTACTTCAAAATAAAATAGATAAAAAAGAAAGGAGTGGCATACCCGTTGATATGCATATGATTCAGCACCAACACCTGCAACAGTACCAGTCCGATAAACCACTCTATTCTTTGTAGATAAGTCAACATCAACCTTCTTACTTAGTCGTTTTTACCTGCTTTTCCAACTCCAATTGCTCCTCCTGCCCTTTTTGAGCAATTACGCGCACATCATTCAAACGGGCGAAGTCCGTAAATAGTTTCACCCGCAGCAAATAAGACAAGCCATCGTGACTATCGGCAATATCATCTACTGTACCCACCGGAATGCCGGAAGGGAAAACAGCACTGTGTCCACTGGTTACAATAGTGTCACCTAAAGAAAATAATGAATGACGGGGCATATCCTTTATAAAAGCAAATTCGGATGAACCGCCATCCCATTTCAAGAAGCCGAAATAATCACTCCGTTTTATTTTACAGCTAATACTGCTTTTGGAATTCAATACCGGAATGACAATGGAGTAATGTGGAGAGGTGAGATAAACAATACCAACCACACCGCTTCCATTTACCACTCCCATCTCACTACGAATGCCATCTACTTCTCCTTTATCAAGTGTAATATAATTATCAGCATGGGTCACACTGTTATTTATCACGCTAGCCTTAAAGATATCATATCCTGCCAGTGCTTCCTGCTTAAGCTGTTCCACACCACTGCTGTCTTCCGTCGCTTCAATCAAAGCTTTACGAATACTCTCCAACTGCAATTCCAGTTCCACATTTTTCTGTACCAACTCATCGTTAATCGTTTTCAAATGAAAATATCCGGTAACATTATTGGCTGCATCATACATAGCTCCCGACACAAAATTAGCAGATGTAAAGAACGCACTTCCCTGATAACTGTTGAAGCGGAATAATAAAGCAAAACTGATTATCTCCAAAAGAACAAAGAGAAACCAGTAATTATACTTTAAAAAGAAATTCAGCAGATTTTTCATTAATACTAATTGTTCAATGTGCTAATTTGCCAATGTGCCAATGTACTGCACTATCCATACCGCATAGCATTAGCAAATTAGCAAACTGCCTCATTAGCAAATTATTTACCGCATCAAAAAAGAGAAACGATCTACATTCTTCAGTGCAATACCGGTACCTTTCGCCACACTCAGCAAAGGATCTTCGGCTATATGGAACGGAATATTGATTTTGTCTGTCAGACGCTTGTCCAAACCACGCAGCAAAGCACCACCACCAGCCAAATAAATACCGTTCAAAACAATATCAGCATAAAGTTCAGGCGGAGTCTGTTCCAATGCACTAAGGATAGCTGTTTCAATTTTTGCAATACTCTTTTCCAAACAATGCGCCACCTCCTGATAACACACTGGAACTTCCATGGGAAGAGCAGTGATACGATTAGGCCCGCGTACAATGTAATCTTCAGGAGCATCATCTCCCAAATCAGTCAAGGCAGCACCTACATGTATCTTGATACGTTCAGCCATACGTTCACTAACCTTCACATTATGCTGACGGCTCATATATTCCTGAATATCGGCTGTAAGATCGTCACCGGCAATACGTATCGAATTGTTGGAAACAATACCACCCAATGAAATCACGGCAATTTCTGTAGAACCACCACCTATATCAACAATCATATTACCTTCAGGAGCCTCTACATCAATACCGATACCAATAGCCGCGGCCATAGGTTCAAAAATCAAATAAACGTCTCGTCCTCCCGCATGCTCAGCACTGTCACGTACCGCACGAAGCTCTACTTCAGTGCTACCCGAGGGGACTCCGATCACCATACGCAAAGAAGGAGAAAAGAAACGATTACCCATGTTCACTTTCTTTATTAAACCGCGCATCATCTGTTCACAGGCATTAAAATCGGCAATAACCCCGTCGCGTAGCGGACGTACAGTACGAATATTCGGATTTTCCTTCTCGTACATCATTTTAGCCCGTTCGCCTACGGCAATCATCTTGTCGGTACGGCGATCAAGCGCAACGACCGAAGGTTCGTCCACTACAATCTTCCCGTTATTTAAAATGATGGTATTGGCAGTGCCAAGGTCCATCGCAATCTCTTGTGTAAAGGAGAATAATCCCATAAATTCATTTACAATTTAGCAATTTACAATTGACATTTGCAATTGACCATTTACTGAACAATGCTGTATAAACAGTCCGATTGTAGCCGCAAATGGTAAATTGCAATGATCTTAGTGTTTAAAGTGACGAATCCCTGTAACGACCATAGCTACGCCATGTTCATTGCAGTATTGGAAAGTCAACTCGTCTTTTACAGAGCCTCCCGGCTGGATAACAGCTTTCACACCCTCCTTATCCGCTATCTCTACACAATCGGGGAAAGGAAAGAAAGCATCACTGGCCATCACTGCGCCATTCAAATCAAACTCAAATGACTTCGCTTTTTCAATGGCTTGTTTCAATGCATCCACACGTGAAGTCTGACCGACACCGCTAGCCAGCAGTTGTTTGTTCTTGGCCAGTACAATAGCATTACTTTTACTATTCTTCACAATCTTATTTGCAAATAACATATCCTCTACTTCAGTCGCCGTAGGAGCTTTTTCAGTAACCTGCTTCAAGTCGGCAGGAGTTTCCACATCCAGGTCTCTTTCCTGAACCAAAACCCCATTCAATAAAGAACGGAATTGTTTCTTCGGCAATTTAGCTTCCTTACGAACCAAAATAATACGGTTCTTCTTCTGTCCCAAAATCTCTAATGCATCTACATCATAATCCGGAGCAATAATTACCTCAAAGAACAGTTTATTGATTTCTTCTGCTGTTTCTTTATCAATCACGGCATTAGTAACCAACACACCGCCGAAAGCCGACACCGGATCGCCTGCCAACGCATCTTTCCATGCTTCCAGCACAGTAGGGCGCGAAGCTAATCCACAGGCATTATTATGCTTCAGAATGGCAAATGTCACCTCATCAAATTCATCAATCAAATCAACAGCTGCATTGATATCCAACAAATTGTTATAGGAAATTTCTTTTCCATGAATCTGGTCGAACATCTCATCCAGATTTCCATAGAAATAACCTTTCTGATGAGGATTTTCACCATAACGAAGTTGTTTTTGTTCTTCCACCGCGCAACGGAAAGCCGAACCTTCACCACCATCAAAATAGTTAAAGATAGCAGAATCATAATGAGAAGAAACAGCAAACGCTTCTTTTGCGAACCAACGGCGTTCCTCGCGTGAAGTAGTAGCGCCATGTTCCAGCAACATATCACGGAACGGCTTATATTGTGCCTGACTAGCGATAATCACTACATCATTAAAGTTCTTAGCAGCAGCACGAATCAAAGAAATACCACCTATATCAATTTTTTCGATGATAGCTTGTTCTTCGGCACCCGAAGCCACAGTTGCCTCAAACGGATACAGGTCAACGATGACCAAATCTATTTCGGGTATCTCATATTTTTCTATCTGTTGCATATCTTGTTCCAAACCACGACGGCATAAAATACCTCCAAAGACTTTAGGATGCAGTGTCTTCACACGTCCGCCCAAAATAGAGGGATAAGTAGTAAGATCCTCCACCGCTTTGCAAGGGAAACCTAAAGATTCGATAAACTGTCTTGTACCTCCTGTTGACAGGAACTCTACTCCTTCTTCGTGTAGTTTGGTTATAATCTCGTCCAAACCTTCTTTGTGATAAACCGACACCAATGCGGTTTTAATTCTCTTAGCCTCTGACATTTTTTATAGATTAAGTATTTGGGCTACAAAGGTATAAATTTTCACTCTATAAATTCCACACATAAACGTGAAATATTATTTATCCACTCATATTTGTCTCAAAAAAGAAGAGATTCGCCACTAAATATGGATAATAATAAATTAAAAATCAAGTTGTGTGAATCCGTGCAATCTATGGTGAACAAAAAACACCTGTAACACAAATGTAACATATATGACATTTTATCATAATATACCTCCCGTACCTTTGCGCCCAATAAAATAGAGAGACAAAATTATATGGAAACTATGTTTTTGGGAATCGTTGTATTCCTTTTTCTGCTAGCCATATTCGATTTGGTAGTAGGCGTCAGCAATGACGCAGTGAACTTTATGAATTCCGCCATTGGTGCTAAAGCCGCGTCATTCAAGACCATCATCGCCATTGCCGCTTTCGGTATCTTCATCGGCGCCACACTGAGCAACGGTATGATGGAAATCGCACGACACGGTATTTTCAGACCTGAACAATTTTATTTTCAGGAGTTAATGTGTATCTTTCTAGCAGTTATGGTAACAGACGTAGTCCTATTGGATATTTTCAATTCCTTAGGAATGCCTACCTCCACTACCGTATCCATGGTATTCGAACTATTGGGAGGAACTTTCGTTCTAGCTCTTATCAAAATAGCAGAAGACGAAACCGGAATGCTAGGATTTGCTGATCTGCTGAATACGGAAAAGGCATTATCCGTCATTTTAGGTATCTTCCTCTCAGTAGCAGTAGCCTTCTTCTTCGGCACATTAGTACAATATCTCTCCCGTCTCCTCTTCACATTTAATTATACAAAGAAACTGAAATACACTATCGGACTGTTCGGCGGTATCGCTGTTACGGCCATTATCTACTTCATGTTGATAAAAGGCCTGAAAGATTCCGCCTTCATGACTGCCGAAAACAAACATTGGATTCAGGAAAACACCTTGATGTTAGTAAGTTGCAGTTTTGTGTTCTTCACCATTCTGATGCAAATACTGCATTGGTGCAAGATAAATGTATTCAAGGTGGTGGTAATGTTAGGTACTTTTGCCTTAGCTATGGCTTTTGCAGGCAATGACTTAGTAAACTTCATTGGTGTGCCTTTGGCAGGCTTCTCAGCTTATACAGACTTCATGGCTAATGGAAACGGTGAACCAATGGGATACTTGATGAATTCACTGAATGGTCCGGCTAAAACCCCATTCCTTTTTTTATTTTTAGCAGGCGTCATCATGGTATATGCGCTGATTACTTCAAAAAAAGCGCAAAATGTAGTGAAGACTTCGGTAGATCTCTCGCGTCAGGATGAAGGTGACGAAATGTTTGGTTCTTCCGCTGTAGCACGCAGTATTGTCCGTTCTACCATGAGCGCTTCAGAAAATATAGCCAAAATATTGCCCGACAATCTGAAACGATGGGCCGACAGCCGTTTTAACAAAGATGTGATGATTATGGAGAATGGGGCAGCATTTGATTTGATACGCGCTTCTGTCAATTTGGTACTGGCCGGTCTGCTCATAGCTTTGGGAACCTCTTTGAAACTCCCTCTTTCTACCACTTACGTAACTTTCATGGTAGCTATGGGTAGTTCATTAGCCGACCGTGCCTGGAGCCGTGACAGTGCCGTATATCGTATCACCGGTGTGCTTTCTGTTATCGGTGGATGGTTCATTACTGCCGGAGCTGCTTTCACTATCTGTTTTGTGGTTACGCTCATCATGTATTATGGAGGCACATTCGCCATGTTGGCTCTTATTGCACTTGCCATCTTCCTATTGGTACGCAGCAACATACACTACAGCAAGAAACAGAAGGATAAAGGCAAAGACGACATATTCTCCCGCCTCATTGCCAGTAAAGACAAAGAAGAGCGTTGGACATTACTTCGCCAGCATGTAAATAACACATTGGTAGCCGAAATGGCATTCACCAATGAAACCTACCGGCAGATAACCGACGGGTTCATCAACGAAAATCTGAAAGCTCTGCGCAAGGCCGTGAGCAATACTGACAACCAGAAAGAAATGTTAAAAAAGATACGCCGTAAAGAAATACTGGGCCTACGTCGCATAGACAACTTCACTGCTATTGAGAAAAATACTTGGTTCCATTTAGGAAGCAACAGTTGTGAACAAATGCTTTACTGTCTGAAACGTATCTGCGAGCCTTGTAAAGAACATGTGGACAATAAGTTCACCCCATTATCGGAACGTGCCACTAACGAGTTCATCCCTATCCGCGATGAGATGACGGCATTAATGGCCAAAGCTACTGAAGTACTTGCTAACAAGGCCTACGACCAGACTGATGCTTTGCTACGTGAAGGCGCCCTTCTGAAAGGCAAGATCTCCACCTTGCGCAAGGAACAGATGGACCGCATACAAGAACGGGATGTCAATGTAAAAGCTTCTATGGTGTACCTCAATGTATTGCAGGAATCACAAGAATTGGTTTCCTACTGGCGTCATCTGTTACGCGCTGACCGTATGTTCCAGACTGATTTAAAAAAATAAAAAGATTTATATTCCTATTATATGTTTTTTAAGATAACTTCTTTCCTCCAATTGAAGGAAAGAAGTTATCTTTGTTTCATATATAGACATTATTCAAACAAACCTATGGAAAACCTCAAAAAAATTATCAAACAGTTCCCCAAAGTGGGTGAAGTGAAAGAAATCAAAGCTTTGACATCCGGCCTCATCAATCAGACTTATCTGGTAAAATCGGTATCTCCTGAAGAGCCTGACTATGTATTGCAACGAATCAACCATTTAATATTTACCAATATTGAAATGCTGCAACACAATATAGAAGTAGTAACCAGACACATCCGCCAAAAGCTGGAAGCCAGACACGAAGAGGACATTGAACGTAAGGTACTCCATTTTCTACCTTCCACCAATGGCAAAACCTATTTCTATGATGGAGAAGGTTATTGGCGAATTTCAATATTTATTCCACGTTCACAAACATTGGAAACAGTTACACCGGAATCCTCCTATCTGGCAGGACTGAAGTTTGGTGAATTCCAAGCCATGCTGGCTGATGTACCCGAACAACTCGGAGAAATCATCCCCGATTTCCACAATATGGAATTCCGCTTAAAACAATTACGTGAAGCCGTATCTGCCAACATGTCTGGCCGTTTGGCAGAAGTACAGGACATAGTGGACGCAATAGAAAAAGATGCTGATACGATGTGCAGCGCTGAACGTTTTTACCGTGAAGGCAAATTGCCCAAACGCATCTGCCACTGTGACACAAAAGTCAGCAACATGTTATTTGATGAAAACGGAAAAGTGTTGTGCGTCATTGACCTGGACACAGTAATGCCCAGTTTCATTTTCTCCGATTTCGGTGATTTCCTCCGTTCGGCAGCCAATACCGGCAAGGAGGATGAGGCTGATTTAAATAAGGTGAAGTTCAACATGGAAATCTTCAAAGCATTTACCAAAGGTTATATTGAGTCGGCCCGAGCTTTCCTGACCCCTCTTGAAATAGAAATGCTACCATACGCCGCAACTCTGTTCCCTTATATGCAAGCTGTACGCTTTTTAGCAGATTATATAAACGGAGACACGTATTATCAAACCCGGTATAAAGACCATAATCTGGTACGTACCAAAGCGCAGTATAAACTGTATCTGGAAGCAAAATCCGCGACACCGGACATGAAGGCTTATATCAACAGTCTGCTATAAAAACAAGGAGCACAAAGGTATCTTAATGACACGAACCCTCTGTGCTCCTTTCATATTCGTCCGGCAATTATCCTAAATCTACCGTTTCGGTATATCCACCGATTTTTCACTTCTCCCTTTCAGATGTTCGGAGAAGTAGTCTACCAGTTTCCAATAGAAATATTCATTCATATCGCCGAATCCATGACGCTGTTGAGGAAGAATCAGCATATCAAAACGTTTCCCGGCACGAATCAATGCATCAACTACCCGTAAGGTATTGCCTGGATGTACATTATTATCAATATCACCATGAATCAGCAACAAATTTCCTTTCAATTGCTTCGCTATTTCAGGATTAGTAGCAATCTTATAAACGAAAGTTGTATCCCCTTTCTCACTCACTACTTCTTTTACGCCGTGATGCGTTTCACTCCACCAACGGTTATAGATATTATTATCATGATTTCCGGCACAAGAAACAGCCACTTTGAAGAAATCCGGGTATTGGCACATAGCCGCCGTACTCATAAATCCACCTCCCGAATGTCCATGAATACCAACCTTATCTATATCTATAAAATGATGACGCTGCGCCAATTGCTCGATAGCATATTTATGATCGGCCAGCGGATAATCACGCATATTTCCATATCCATAATTATGATACCATTTAGAGCGGCTAGGGTGCCCGCCACGTTGTCCTACAGAAATAACAATAAATCCGGCCTGTGCCAAACGGTCGGTACGGGGACTCATACGGGTAAACGGATAATAAACACCTTCCACCTGTGGCCCAGGATAAACATAATCCACAATAGGATAAACCTTAGTTGAGTCAAAATTAAAAGGTTTATACATCACACCATACAAATCTGTCACACCATCAGCCGCCTTTACTTTAAATATTTCCGGAAATTTATAACCGGCAGCAAAAAGCTGTGAAAAATCACTCTCCTGAATATCCATTACTTTATTGCCATTAGTATCCAGCAGGATGGCGCAAGGCACTGTATTTACACGCGAATAATTATCCACCACAAAACGAGCATCATCATCCACTTCCACACGATGGAAATAATCCCCTTTAGTCAGTAGTTTCAAACCGCTGCCATCCAAATTCACACGATACAAATGTTCATAATAAGGATGTTCTTTAGCATTCATTCCATTAGCAGTAAAATAAATCACACGCGCCTTATCATCTACTTTCAAGATTTCCTCCACGTGCCAGGGACCTTTTGTGATACGATTTTTCAAATTACCCTGATCATCATATAAATAAAGGTGTGCCCAACCATCACGCTCACTCCATTGAATAATTTCTTTTCCACCATTCAAGACTCTTAAAGGACGAGTTTCCTGATAGGTATTCATCCGTTCTTTTATAACAGGTACAACGGAATCCTGTCCTATCGTATAGGAACAAACATCAATCCGATGTAAATCACGGCTGCTGCGAGTCAGAAAAAAACGGTTGTTATCACCCTGCCAAACGACAGCCTGATCTTCCATATCACGCTGTTTTTGCATCATTGGTTTGTATTCCAGGCCAATGCTTTGATCTTTATAAGCTGCTACTTTAATTTCCTTACGTTTATTATCAACCAAGTCAAACAAGTACAGATGTTCTATGGGAGCTTCCTTTTCTCCCGGCATCTGGTATTTATAAGTTTCCAATGTGGGACGCGGATGGGCCATCGAATTTATTACCCATAATTCTTTCACAGCGCGATCGTCAGAAACTGTCATAGCAAAATAACGTGAATCCGGAGACCACACTCCACCTACACGACGACGCTTGCCATTACATAAAGTATCTGTATTAAGCATACTATAGGGAATACCATAGCCAAAATCCTTCATGCCATCTGTAGTAAGCTGGATTTCCACGATCGTACTATCCTTTTCATTTTTTTTCGCTTTTTCATAATCTTCACGACTCATGCGATACAAATTCAAATCCTTGGCATAAATCACCGTTTTACCATCAGGAGAAACTGATCCCCAATAGATTTTCTTCAGGTCGTCTTCTTTATCTTTCAAATGAGTCAATTTACGAGTAGGATAGTCATAAGAAAAATAAAAGATTTCCTTCTCATTCTTTTTGTCTTTCTTATCCTTACCTTCTGTCTTTGGTGTCGCATCTTTTGTTGATTTTACTTCAAAAGTAAAGGTACGCCCATCTTCTTTCGCTTTCAGATTTATAATTGGCAAATGGCGTGCCTCAAAGGGATCTTTTACAATTTCAGTAAGCTGAGAAGCTAATTCATCCCTATCAAACAAAAGCTTCTTTGTCCGGGCAACCGGATCAACCACATACCAAAAGGTTCCTTCACTTGTTTTGTACTCGAACCAGAAATTATTACCTTTCTGGAACCAATGCGGATCCACCACAGTAGAAAACAACATGGTGTTCAATTTTTCTTGTGTGTACTTCTCTGCCTGCAGGTATTCTGGCAAGCGTTCCTGTGCCTTTGCAACAGAGACAGTCGTACACAGACCGCCCATTAAAAGGGTAATGAATAGCATTTTCCTCATAGATTGAACTTTTATCGTGTTTATGAAAAAACAAACATACACAAAATTCTTCATTTAACAATCTTAAACAAGAAATTTTGTGTAATTCTGGAAGACTTTTATAACCTCTTTATTTATAAGAGGTTTGAGAGAAAGGTTAAAATAGAGGTAACGAATTGGCAACCGTGTTTATTTCTGCGCTTTGCTGCGAGTTGCTGTCAATGTCTCTCGTCTTGTTGCAAAATTAGGAATAAAAAACGGGAATACATCAAAACGTCCCATGATTTTTTTATCACAGGACGTTTTTTATCTTCGATGAGTATATCCGATTCAATCGTTACCTCTATTTTCAGTAAGTTATCGGCTATGATTGCTGAAATTTATACTTTAATCCATACTCTTCCAGCTTGCTGTACAGCGTTGTACGTCCTATTCCGAGCAGTTCGGCGGCAACCTTGCGGTTACCGTTCGCCTGCTTCAACGCACGTAAAATCCGTTCTTTCTCTTCCGCTTCGTTGCGCAAGGAGAAACTGATGGGAGAGGTCGGTTTTGTCACAGCAAGTTCCAGATGCTCTTTCGTGACAAGTCTGGTCTGCGCTTGCAACACCGCACCCATGATTTTCTGTCGAAGCTCACGGACATTGCCCGGCCACGCATGGGTCAGCAATGTTTTACGGGCTTCTCCGTCAAATCCGATAACGTCGCATTCCAGTTCTTGGTTCGCAATCTCACGGAAAAACTCCGCCAACGGCATGATGTCCTCCTGACAGTCGCGTAACGGCGGGACGGTTATCTCGAAGTCATGCAGGCGGTATAATAAATCCTGCCGGAAACGTTTTTCGTTCACAGCCGTCTCTAAATACTCATTGGTGGCGGCAATGATACGGACGTTGAAACTCTTGTCCGTTTTGTCTCCTATCGGGCGGTATCTCCGCTCCTGTATGGCTCGCAGAAGCATCTGCTGGGTTTCCATAGCGAGATTACCCACCTCGTCCAAAAACAATGTGCCACCTTCCGCTTCGTGGAAATAACCTTTCTTGCTGCTGTCCGCACCCGTGAACGCTCCTTTGACGTGTCCGAAGAATGCCGACGGAGCAAGTTCTTTGGTGAGTGAACCGCAATCCACCGCCACGAACGGTTTTCCTGCCCGTTTGCTCTTATCGTGCAGAAGGTGGGCAATATGCTCCTTGCCCGTGCCGTTCTCCCCGAATATCAGTACACTCATGTCAGTAGGAGCCACCAGCCTTATTCGTTTCATGATGGCCTGAAATGCCGAGCCGTCACGGGAGAACACCGGCATACGGCTTCGCCCGATATTCCGTTCTTTTAAAATGGTACGAAGTAAAGGGACGAGTTTGTCCTCCACAAGTTGTTTGGGTATGTAGTCCAACGAACCGAGTTTCATGCTTTCCACTGCCGTATGTACTTCGGCATAGTCGGTCATGATGATGAACGGTTGCATCATTCCTTCCTTGCGCATCCAGCGCAAAAGGTCGATACCGTTGCCGCCGGGCAGGCGCAGGTCGGAAACCACTATGTCCCCGTCTGCGGCTTGTTGCAGATATTTCTTCACGGTCGAGAGGTGGAAAGCCTGCACGGTGCGGAACCCCTCGCGTGCCAGCAGGTTGCAGACGAACTCGCAATACACGATGTTGTCCTCCACCACGATGATTTTTGTATTATCCATTATTATATTTTCTCCTTTCTTCTTTTGCCAGCCGGATGATTTCCGAACCTTTATCCAGTACGGCAGTCACAGCTTTATGGATAGCCTCGTTATTTGATATGCATTCGCTATGAAGCAATTTGTATAGTTCCCTTAATGGCTGGTCGGCACGGAGTATCTCCCACGAGCTGCGCAGATGGTGTATAAGGGCTTCCAGTTCTTGAAAATCTGTCTTTTGTTCCGCTTCCCTAATTATCAGCATTTCCTTTTCGGTTTCCGCTATCAGTTTATCCAGCATAACGGTTTCATTACCGTAGGACAGCAGGGAGGTGAAATCCGGCTTTTCATTCCGGTTGCCTTTCATGGCGCACTTGTCTGAAACCTCCATCAGTTCCGATATGGAGAACGGTTTGAGCAGGCAACCGGAGAAACCACGTTCCATAAGTTCCTCCTTGCTGCAACTGCCCGAAGCGGTTGTCACGACTACCGGGATAGTCTTTGAATTGCCCACATTGGAGGTGCGTAGCAGTTCCAACAGCTCGAAGCCATTAATCTCCGACATATTCAAATCCGTAAGCAACAGACTGTATTCTTTCCGGCGTATCATTTCCATCAGCTCCGCAGCACCAGTGCAGGTGTCGCAGTGTATCCCTTCCTGCGCATACATCTCTTTAAGCATCAGTAGCAACACTTCGTCATTGTCGACAGCAATTACCTCATGATACGCCTCATTATGGCGGACATATCCTTGACGGGATTGTGCTGTCTGTTCATCAACTATCGGCATAAGTATTTCCACCGTGAAGCGGCTGCCTTTGCCTTTTTCGCTGTCCAGCCGGATTGTGCCGCCAAGCATTGCCACGATACGCTGCACGATGGATAAGCCCAGCCCGAAGCCGTCCTTTGCGGCGGCATTAGACAGACGTTCAAAAGCACCGAATACACGTTGTTGTTCCTCATCGGTCATACCTGTTCCCGTATCTTCAACAATGAGTTTCAGTGTACCGTTATCATAATTCGTTATCAGGGATATACTGCCGTTATCAGTGAATTTCATGGCATTAGACAACAGGTTGTTCCCGATTTGGATTATTCGCTCTTTGTCAGTTAGCACAACGGCATCACATACGTTCTTCACTGTCAGCGATAGCCCTTTGTTCATGGCTATTGGCATGAACTCCGTTTCAAGTGTGTGCGTGATTGCTGAAATTCGGCAAGGTGAAAGACGTGGTTGTTCTTTGCCATTGTCTAAACGGAAGAAGCCCAACAAGGTATTGAGCATATCCCGCATACGGTCTGAGGAGTGCTGTATGCTTTGAAGAAAATGCACATTGTTTCCATTGCTGCATTCCTTCCATAACAATTCGGTATAGCCGATTATTGTCGTCAATGGTGTACGCAACTCATGGGTAATAGTATGTACCGCTTTCTTTCGGGAGGCTATGAGTGCCTCATTTTGCTCGATTGATAGCTTCAGTTGCTCAATTAGATCTGTCGTTTTTCGTTTGTACCGCTTGATACGTTTGGCATCCCTGTGTATGATTATATAGGAGATAATCAAAAGTAATAGAACGAAGCCAGTCAGACCTCCAATCTGTATAAACGACTGCTCACGCATGGTAGCTATCTCTATGTTTCGCTTTTGCAAGTCAGCTTGTACTTTTTCATCCATTTGGCGAATTAGTTCTTGCAGTTGTCGGTTAAGTTCCACATTCCTTGCAGCAAGACTGTCGGCGTGTTCCGATAGATAGTGGCTTTGCGCCTGTTGTTCGGCTATCATATCCCGGTTGAGGGAATGGAGCATCGTGGTGGTTACGGTTGGTTTTGGTCTTTCCTTCTTGCCGAATATGCCAAGAAATCCTTTTCGCTTTGGCTTTTGTGGTTGCTCCTGTACGCTTTTCTGCACGATTACAGGAACCTGACGGGCTATCTTCTCGTTGAGAGCCTGCTGTTCGTCAAGTACTTGAACAATCCAGCGCATTTGCAGTTCTTTATCTGCAAGAAGATGGCGCACGCTGTCGATGCGCTCTACCGGATAAATCGTTTTGAAACGGCACAGCATACTGTCCATTGCCATACGCTGAATATGGTAACATTCTAAATCTTCATCATCCCATTCCAATACGCTTTCGCCTAAAAGAGAAAACTTTATCAGCTGGATATGGATAATGTTTATTTCCTTACGGAAACTCTCTATCTGCCGGTTCATAGTTTCTAGTCTCTCCATGTCCCGCCACTCGCTGAACCAAGTGTAAACGATACCGCTCACTAACAAAGCTATCAGCAGGTAACCCATGGCCGTCAGTGTACGGATATTTTTTATTTCAATAACTTGTTTCATGAGACATCATAAGACCGCTATGTTTTTAGTTGAACTCATATCATCAATAGATAAAATTGGCGATGTGACAAAGGACAAGGATAGGCATTATTATAAATTTCTTCTGACCCGTTTTAACAGTATCTTGCAGATTAACCTATGAAATGGTTTTATTATTGTAAAATAGAATTTTCCCATACGGTTATTGTATCTGACTTTTGTACAAACCGATAGATATAGGCTGTCATTCATACGCTTTTCGGTCATAAATGCAATAACAAAATCAAGGTGTTTGTTGTTTTTGCTTATTGTCGCAAGGCGATCGGATTCGACAATGACAAAATCCGATAAATTCTTCTCTCCTTTCAGACCAAAAGGTTTTACTATGGCATTACGAAACTTCATCAAGGCAGTAATCCACTGCGGTGCGCAGAAGAATCTATCAGTCAATTCTTCTGCACTTATCAGCCGTGTGGTATGGACTATCTCACTGTAATTATCAGTATAATCAAAATGCTTGTTTAGTTCCATGACGCGTAAAAAGATTTTACTATCACAAATTCTTCACCATATAGCGAATCACAACAGCTTTGACATTAGCTTCCGGGTATTTGTTTTGGTAATATGCCGTAAGGTCTTTATATAGCCATATCTCAACATTCTGCGGTGCAGGTGTTCGATTCTGAGCATATATAAACACATCATATTGCATTACAGAGTCTTCTATATCATCGCCTGTTACAAAATTAAACTCTCCATATCCGGAAACTTTACTTTCCGGCAGAAGGAGCTTATATGATTCAGGAAACTCTGTTGGTTCCTTGCCCCTGCTAATCAAAAAGCCTTGATTAACAATGTGCATATCGACATCCAATAAGAACCATTTACGTGTTCCTGTAAAAGCAATATAACAACGCAAGCCTCCGAATTTATAGGTTGCATCGGTTTTAAGGTCATTTTCAATCTCATCTTTTTGGTCGGCTTCAATGGCATAAGCAAATTCAGGATTGATATACGGACAACGTTGCTCAAAATACCAGTCCGGGATGAAATGAGGAGGTAAATTTTCAGAGTTCTTGCGTTCTTTCGATATGACTTCCAATAGCTCGTATTCAGTCCATGCCGGATCGCCCATATTATAATCCAGATAGTTCGTTTCACTGATGCGTATTTGGTACTCATATCCTTCTTCATATTCAAACTTACCGATGCTTCCATGAGCCTCCCAATCGGTGGACTGCTCGTTTTTTACAGCATATACATCTGCAAGTACATTGCTACCACTCGATGTTAAAACACCGGGGAGTTTTACAGAAGCTACCGTAAGCGTGTATTCCTTATAACCGGTTATCTTCCTACCTTCTTCATCATCGTCATTACACGCAGTCAGCCCTGCCATAGTAAGAATAGCTACCAATAGTATTGTGAATTAATTATGTTTCTTCATTTTATTGTTTCTTTATAGTAAATTCCACCTTTTGAAGACCTTTTTGGCAATAATTATATATTTCTCTCCATAGGGATACTTACAATCCCCTTATTAAGCTCTTTTTCACCCACTTTTTTGAAACCTAAAGATGCATAGAAAGTTTCTGCATAGGTTGAAGAATGAACTGTTATATAAGTAAAATTACATTCATTCATTACATAGTCAAATAGCGATTTTCCTATTCCTTGCCGATGATAGTGCGGCAAGACAAAGAAGAGGGATATATGTTGTTTTTCCCGATGTACACCGATTATTCCTATCAATAAATGCTTGTCAAAAGCTCCATATATGTCAAGTGCATTCATCAACGATGTGTCATACACGAAACTTTTAAAGGTTTCGATACCTTCTTGGGTGAAATCATTCCTGCCACATTCCATACATACTTGATAGGACAAATCGGCAGCATTGTTATATTCATCTTGTGTTAATTTGCGTATCATAATATTCATATCCTAAAATCAGCTTTTAGCAATTCATAACAGTGGCAATCTAAAAAAATCCCATTCTTGAAATAGGCATTACGATGTATGCCACATTTGCGAAATCCTATTTTCTCTAAAACTCTCATTGATGGCATATTACCAGCATAAACATTTGCATAAACACGTATCACATCTGTATGGGAAAAATAGCTACGAATAGCAAGTACTAACATTTGAGTCATAATCCCTTTACCCCAATAAGGTTCGGCAAGCCAATACCCTAATTCAGCATTGTAGCGTTCCACGTCAATGCCACGAGAGAAACTTATGTTGCCGACAGCCTCCTGATTTACTTCGATGCAATAATTATTTTGTTCGCTTTGATTTAAAACGAATCGGATAAATTGTTGCGCATCGCTCTCAGAGTAAGGATATGGCAGACTATCACGGCAATTATCCCATATCTTTTTATTATTAAGATATTTAGCCAAAGTGGAAAAATCATCTTTAAGCCAACGTCTTATTTTGCATTTATCCATATCTATTCCTTTTGTTTTATTACTGCGACTTTCACTAACGCCAAAATTCTTCGTGGATTTGCCCGTTTGTCCGATGTGGAACTTACGTTAGTTGGCAGGTAATAAATAAGCAAAGAAAGAGAAGGCCTGCCAATACAATGCAGCCTATGACTAAAAAGGCTCTATTGAGTTTCTTACGCTCCAATTCCTCCTTTTCCAATGTATTCTTTCGAATATCCTCCAATTGTTCCAACGAGAGGTGGGAGGAGGGAGAGGAGGCACTTACTTCGAGCAATCGGCGACGAGTTTCCTTCATCCGCTCACGCCCTATCTTGCGCAGTGCCCTGTTCTCCTTATCTCGCTGGAGCATATCGCTCACACAGCCTAATGTCCCCATTTTATAGTTAATATTTAATGTTCCAACCTTGATGTCTCAATTTCTTTTTGTAGAATCTCAAAGATACGTTCTAAATCATGCCTGTGCGGGGGACTGATTTGAAAAGTACCGCTTTCTATTCTTGCATTGACCATCGGGGCGGTAATAACTGTATCATTAAATACAAAACCTATCCGTTGCCCAATAGCTTGTTCTGTAGCATCTGCCCAGACTTTTTGTTTCTGCTTATTTACACTTCCCGATATAGCTCGGAGACCATAATCATCAGAAACAAGTTCTATCGCAGCAAAATCCTTGACGGTTACAATCGGCCTGCTTGCAAGACTATCCTTCTGTCCGTCTGTGATAAGATACCAACCGTTTTCCTGATGCAGCATCGAAGCCTGCTTACATGAGACCACAAAGATGAATAAACAGCAGCCTATTACTCTTATTGCGGTTTGTGCATTTCTAAAAGTTTTCATCATATCAATGCAGTTTGGTCAATGTCGCCACCGATTTTTCCGGACGATAAGACTGAAGTACAATGCGATTCTTGGACTTTTCAATAACTGTCCAATTGCCTACCAAAGCACTATTCTTAAAAGTAATGATTCTACCATCTATGCAATAGTATAAGTCCCATACAGCAGAAGGATCACCACTGCCCTCACCATTGATACTTTTACCTTGTGTTTCAGTGAGGAATTCCACAATCAGATATTCTTCGTTTACGACTTCTTTCCCATCTGCATCATAATCGCAAACACAAGCATTCCAGGTCGTTTGCAACAGTTCCGAAGCGGTCAATGTTGGCTCAGTATCATTGTCGTCATCACTGCAACTCGCCAATAGCCCAATACTTAGAAGCAATATCATACTCCACAATTTAAGTTGATAGTTCATATTATCCAATTTTTTAGTTTGATATTATACATGGAATTTTAATTATAACCTTCTCTTCGTCTCTGAACCGGAAGTTTTACGCTCATGGGATTGGGGTTGCGAGTACATCTCAATCCCACTTACAAATATAAATATGGTAAACAAAATATGTTTCATACCTTTATGATTGAATATTTCTGCAAAATTACAGGTATAAAACGAAACAACTCTCAAACTATTTTGAGAGTTGCATTACGGGCACTTATTTGAGAGTATTATTCCTTGCCAAAAGTAATTTCTTTGCGGATACGGCTAAGGTAGGTCGGTGTAATTTGCAGATAGGAGGCAAGTTCTTTGAGCGTAATATCTTGCAATATATTAGGACAGCGTCTTATCAACTCCCAATACCGTTCTTTGGGAGATTGCCGATAAAGATTGAGGTATCTGTCATGAGTTTGCCGAAATAACTCTTCTGCCATAACGCAGCGTAATTCTATATTTTCTTTCAGTATTTGTCTAAAAAGATTAGTGCTACAAACCCATACGTTTGAATCGGTTATCGCTTGAAGAGCCACCAATGACGATTCCTTCCGAATGGAACTATAGAAGTCTCCGGCTAAAGTATCGCACAATGCAAGCCCCGTGATATGTTCATTTCCATCAGTATCAATGATAGTATATTTAAAAGCACCGGATGTAATGAAACCGAAATACTTAGGTGTTTCTCTGCGATGAAGAAAATACTCTCCCTTTTTATAATGGCAAAGTTTACCCTCTTTGACGCAAAGTTCACGCCAAAAATTCAGGTCTATCTTATCTATATATGGGTTAAAATTAGCCTTGCTTTTCATCTGCTCTATTTTTCAAAAGTAATTTCTTTGCGAATGCGGCTAAGGTATGTCGGTGTGATTTGCAGATATGATGCCAATTCTTTGAGCGTTATATTTTGAAGAATATTAGGACAATATTCTAATATATGAATATAACGTTCCTTCGCAGATTGGCGATACAGATTCAAAAACCTATCATATGTCTGGTGAAAAAATCCGTCTGATATGACACAATGTAACTTAAAGTCTTTTTCAAAGAGTTCATCAACAATATTGCGGTTACAAACCAATACTTCCGCATCTGTAGCCGCTATAATATCAGTAACGGCTGGAGTTTTCAATACAAGACTTGAATAGTCACCCAATGGCGTGTCGCAAAATGAAAAACCAGTTATATGTGTATTACCTTCTGAATCGGTCACGGAGTATTTGAAATATCCTTTTTTGATAAATCCCCATACATTTTTTGTTGTATCTCCACAATGAAGGAAATAATCACCTTTTTTATAAAGGCATAACTTCCCCTCTTTAGCGCAAAGTTCGCGCCAAAAATTCATGTCAATCTTATCTATGTATGAGTTAAAGTCTGCCATTCTTAATCGTTACAACTATTTGCAAAGTTAAGCATTCTAATCCGAATAGTCCTTAATTCTGTTGAGCAATAAAGCCATTCAGAGCAAAGTTCACTCCAAATGGCTTTTCAAATCAATGAAAATTCTATATTTTCATACTTTTGTGGCGGTTTCCTTCTTTCGCATATAATCCCGGATGCCCGATGATTATATGGTCGGCAATGAAATTCCCTGACGGGCTGCGGTCTTTTGCCGGACTGCGTATCTGCGGTGGTTACAACCTCATTCCCCGTTTGCGTTTCTTCTTCCTGCGAAGTATTTCCGCCATTTCCTGATCGGTTTCCGCATCAGAGGCATTGTAAGATGAGCCGTTGCTGTTCAGCAGTCCCAACGAACCGTTGAACAATTCACTTTGTGCCGTTCCGAATGGTGCGCTCGGTGTAACTGCCTCATGTACTTTGGCTGTCATTACCATACGTTCCTCATACCTGTTGTGCCGCAAGGTAGCATCAATCTTGGTATAACTGAAACGCCTGTCCACTTTGGAACCGTTGAAACGGTATCCGTTCTTGATGAAGACCACGCCCTGTATTTCGTCCGTCTGCCCTTTGTGGCTGAAAAGCACTTCCACGCCCTGCCGTTTTAGGTTGGCGACAAGCACGCTCCAGTTACCACACCTGCAGACTTCGGTTTTGAGGATGTCGTAAAGCTCGTACCTTGTCTTGTCCGGCTCTTTCAGGCGGTTGCGCTTGACATTATCCTTACCGCCAGCCATGTGCAAGCCGTATTTCTGCGTAAGATCTTTGCAGATACGGGCGCTTCGCAATCGCTCGTGCTTGTCCGAAATGGTGTTGCCGTTGTTGTCAATGCGGTTGAAGGCGATATGCACGTGCGGATGCTCCTTGTCGAAATGTCGGGCGATGAAGAACTGCGTGTCCTTGATTCCCATCTTTTTCAGATATTCAAGAGCGATGCCCGCCATGACGCGGTTAGTCAGGCGTGGCTCATCCTCTTTGGAGAAACTTAACGCGATATGTCCGACAGGCTTCGACACCTTTCCGTTCATCCGTGACTGCGCATTGAAACTCATGGCGATGGTTTCCCGGTTCTCCATGAACAAGCCTTCGTATGCTACAACTTGTGCATTTTTATTCTTGTCAAGGATGTAGTCCACCACTCCCTTGAAGTCGCTTCCCTTTACGATTTTCGCCATCATATCCCTATCTTGTTCAGAAGTTCGTGAATCCTTGCCACTGCCACTTTGCAATCCCACTTCTCATCGTGGAAACCTCCGGCATTCGCCTTGTGCGCAAGTTGGTTGAGGTTGTTCGCCATGCCGCAGAGCTGGCGCACATATCCGGCGTGTTCCTCCGACAGACGTTCCTTCACATGACCGTTACGGAAACATTCCCTCATGTACTCGCTCGGTGATACTCCGGCTTCATGCGCCTGTGTCAGCAGACGGTAGTAGTCTGCTGTCGCCAGCTTCACTGTGACACGGTATTTCAATTTCTCGGTTGCCCCTTTCTTCGGGCGACCGCCCTTGTTACGTTCCTTGTGTTCCTTATTCGGTTTCATATTTCATTTCTTCTAATGTTGTTACTGATTATACTGTATAGACCAACGGGATTGGGTTATGGGCTAAAGTCCGTAACGGGTTGCAAGCGGTTTCGGGACACCCGAAACACAAACTTGCTACCTTCCAATCCTCGAAGAATGAGTTTCGGGCAGCTCCCGTTTTTGCTGTTTGGAATGTCATAGTCCTAATCCTTTCTTTTTCTGTTTTACGATAGTTCTTGGTGGTGGACTAACGGCTAAATCCTGCCGTTTGCCACACAGGTAATCGTTCAGGTCTTTATGTCCTTTGTAGTTGTCGGAGAAGTCGCGGATGCGTCCGGCAAACTCTCTCTCCAGTTCCCAATACGCCCTTCTTCCCGCCTCGTCATTATCAAGCAGGCAATGGATGCGCCCGTACCCGTGCAGCACATCTACGGCTTTGGAAACATTGGAGACGGAATTGAGGATGACGTAATCCTGCCTGTCAAGGTTGGGCATGGTCGGGCAGTTCTTCATCCGCAACGTGAGGAAGGAAAGATAGTCCGTCATGCCCTCGAACACGAGGCATTTCTCTCTTGGCTCTCCATATTGCCGGATATGGCTGATGTCCTTCGGTGCGATGCAGCCCTTGAAGAAACGGTTGCGCACCTCATATCCTCCCGCCACGTTCGGGAAACCGATGGCGAAATAGGGCTTGCCGTTATGGATGAAGTGCAATTCCCTACATTCCGGCTTTGCCAAAGCTATGTTTATACCCCGTTCCTGCAAGTAGCGGAGCAATGACGGATGGGTGAGTTCTCCCACTTCCAGATGTTGGAAGCTCGGTTCGGATGCCTGCTGGCGAAAAGAGAAAGACACGGGACGGATGTGTGGAGCCTGTTCCGCTATCCTGCCAAGCAGGTAAGGTACATGGTCGGTAGCATACAGGTGTGCAGCCAGTTCAATGATACCGCCCCCTTTCCCTAAACGTAGGCTCGGTACAGAACGCCTTACTGCCTTTCGGCAGTAGGTTTTCCCGTACCTGCCCCCAAACCGTACTTGCATGTCTCCACGCATACGGCTCTCCGTTGATAACATGACTTTATTTAGCATGGCTGTGTATTTTGGCATAACACTTTTCACAGACAACCAATGTCTTCCTATGCTTTTCAAGCATCAGCCTGTCGCATTCAGTTTTTCCTTTAAGCTGATTTAGCTTTCTGACATGACGCATGACTACAGGTCCGACTTTTCCACATAATTCACATGTTCTCGCATCCAATCGCTCAGTAAGTGTCGGCTGTGGAATTGCGATTGTGTAGGATAAGTCGTTTACCTCCGTATAGTACATTGGTGGTTTACGTTTGAATCCCTCATTATAGAATTTCCTGTACCGTAATTTACCTTTTGCATCCTGATATGGCACTATAATGTCATTCCCAACCTTATATTTGTCAATGACTTTGCTTACAGTGCTATTGGTTTTTCCTGCAATGGTATGGTACATACTGTACTCCATGATGTATCCAAACTTTGAGAGCGCGTATGCCACGTTGTTGGCAATGCAGTAGTAGTTGTAGAACCCTCTGATTTCAGAGTTATATGCCGCCACTATGTCCTCGATTTTCTTCTTCATAAGATTGCCTCTGAACTTTGCAAACCAAACTTGTCGGCCATTTTCTACCTTGTATCTGATGGCGCTGTATTCTTCCAGTTTGTTCCGCACCGTTTCTATGGCGACCTTTAGGACTATCTTACCGTTGTAATAACGGGCTGGCACATTGTTCTTGTCCCGCTTGATAGCATCAGACTTACGGACTGAAACATCGAAGCCAAGAAATTTCGCGGGCTTTTGTGCGTTTGTTATCAATGTCTTTTCCTGTGACAGTTCCAGCTTGAGGTTTTCTTCCATATACTTGGTAATGTCCGACTTGATTTTAACGCACTCTGCCTTGCTTCCGATAACACCAATGAGGAAATCATCTGCGTATCTTACGTATCGAAGCCTTCTGTATGTTTCATCCATACTGTCTCTGCTCTCAATCTTTTGCCTTTCACGTCTCAGTTTCTCATACTCATCCCTAAGCTGTAATCTGACATCTGCATCCTGTATGTTCTTGATGCTTTTAAGGATGCGTTGCATCTTATCGCTAAGTTGCTTGTATTCTTTGGTGATGTGTCTTTCTTTTCCCTTATTGAAGCGTAGGGCGTATTCTTCCATATACTTGTCAAAATTATCAAGATAAATGTTTGCCAGTATAGGACTGATATTACCGCCTTGTGGAGTTCCCTTGTTTGTATTATGAAACTTCCAGTCGTCAATATATCCCGCATTCAACAACTTGCGGATAAGCCTTAGAAATCTATCATCGGCAATCCGTTTCCGCAAAGTTGCAATCAATACATTGTGGTCTATGTTGTCGAAGAATCCTTTAATGTCTCCTTCCACAAACCATTTTGTACCTGTAAATGTCTTTTGGATATGGGTCAATGCGGTATGGCAGCTTCTGTTTGGTCTGAATCCATGTGAGGTGTTTGCAAACACCTCTTCATAGACGGCTTCAAGAATCATGCGCACCACCTCCTGTACAAGTTTGTCCTCAAAGGAAGGAATTCCAAGCGGTCTTTTCTTACCGTTTTTCTTGGGTATGTATATCCTTTTTGCCGGATTAGGCTTGTAAGACTCATCTCTCAAAGATGCAATGACTTTGTTTATTCTTTGAAGACTCATCCGATTGATGGTTTTCCCATCCGTACCGGGTGTCATATTGCCTGGTTTGGCGTAAATACGCTGGTAAGCAACATGAAACATCTCCTCATTGAATAAGATACGGTACAGCCTTTCGAACTTGTAATCCGAAACTTTACCATGCTTGTTTAAAGCTTTTAATACTTGCTCAGGACTTCTCATAATGTCTCACACATTTTCCATTATTTGTATTAAGTTATCTAACTGCTTCCCTTCGCCATGTACAAGGCTTTCCCTTGCTCGGACTACTACGGAAGCTCCGTTCCCATGTCAGATATTCAGGGTCCTATGCCCATAGCCTTACGGCATTCTGATTTAGGGAATCCCCATTTGCTTTCACAATAACTGTTTGGCTCGGCAGACTGTCGGATGCGACTTACGTTCCTATTCCACTTATTGTGGTTGCTCTGAAGCCAGCTCCTGCTCCATTGTAATTTCGGTTTACATGGGGTGCTTCAGCCCGACGTGAATCAAATACCTTTCGTCGGGGCTGGTACGTGTGCAGCAGAACTATCGTTCAACCAATCAGGCTTCATCCTTGTGTCTGTCTTTTCCTCTCGCCATGCAGTCGCAGCTTGGTATTTAGCTGACTAATGACTTTACCGACATGCTTTTGTCACCTTTGGATTTCTCCTCCAGCTAAGTCGTTGAGGATAGGTCTGTTGAACTCTAACCTAATCTCTTGCCATAGAGATATTTATTGTGTAGCCTATATGGGCGCATCGTAATCGAACCACAGGTTACGGTCGGTATTCACCTTGAACGAGGCTTCCGTTTCCTCTCTGAACGGGGATTTGTACCACAGGCTGTTTCCCTGTTGCTTTACGGGCGTGTAGCCCAGACTTTGCAGATAGTCCGCGATTCTGATTTGTTTGGCTTCTTGTATAGTCATAATCTTACAATGGATTTAGTGATGAATGGAAAAACGATAATTTGATGAATGTACACATTATTTCACTGAATGACAGCATGGTACATATTCATCATCCTTTCATCAAAGTACTCGCCAAAAGAGAAATTCATCATTAACGGTGACGGGCATAGCTTGTCAGTCTCATTTCTACTTTTCATCTTCGGAATACTTTTGATGAACATCTGATGAGGATGTAAACCTGTATGTTTCAGTATGGTTATATGCTTGTTCATCATTTCATCAAAATAATCAGAGAGTTGTCAGATATTCTTTTGTCACGGTATAGAACCTTCCGGTTTTCCGTATGGGCGAATAGTGACATTCACGGGTACAGTCCACTTGGTAGGTGGTATAGGTAAGCGTATTAGGTGCAGGCGTGAGTTTCCAACACTCTTGCAATACTTTCCGTACTTGGTGCTTCTCCACCTTTACCTGCGAGTGTACCAGCAAAAGAAGAACATCGTTATAGCAGAACGAGAACGTGTCCGTGCCTGTACTGTCCATGATGTCGAGTATAAGCTCGCACATCTCGATTTCCAGACGGTTGCGGTTGCTGCGGATAATCTTGCGCAAGGCTTCGGTATGCAGCAATGAGGGAGCGAACCACATCCGGCTTTCTTTTTTCGTTGCCATTGCCCTGTGCTGCAAATGATGCAGGAAAGCCGGGATTTCCGCCTTCAGCTTTTGCAGAAAGTCGGTATCATCTGATTGCAGGCGGTTTATCTTGCGCACCCAATAACGTGTTTCGCCCGCGTCAATGATGACAGGCAGATACTCGTTGTTGGAACACAGCACGAACTTGGCGAAGAAGGCTATCTCGTCACGGTCTTTGCCTTTGGCTTCCACCTTGTAGGAGAGTGTGGTGCTGAGGTTCTTCAACCGCTCGCTGTCCTCCCTGCGGTTGAGCAGCACCTCGTCCACCACGATGAGCAGCTTGCCCGTCCAGTCGGAATTGAACTGGCTGCGGAAATCCTCGTTGGTGTTGAACGTGACGTTGTTCTGAAACACGGCTTTCAGGAAGTTCAGGAACGTGCTTTTGCCTGTGTTGCGCTCTTCCGATACCAACAGCAGGATAGGCAGTTTTTGAACAGGTTGCAGGTAGAGCAGTTGCAGGTAATCCATGCCTAACTCGTACTGTTCACCGAAGATGTGGTGTACTAATGAAAGGATACAGGGAAACTCGCCTTGTTGCGGGCGGTGCTCAATCGGCTCGTAGAGGTTCAGGAACTTGTCCACTACAGGACGGTAGTCCACATGGTCGGGGACGGTGCAGAAGCCGTCATACTTCGGCACGGTGGCGAGATAGTCCTTGCCGTAGTCCTGCCGCAGCGTCTCGTTGTTCCACACGATGCGTTTCCTCACATAGCCACCGTTCAGACGGGGCTGGTTCACTAATTTGTAGAGGGTCGTACCTACCCGTATGAACTCCTCCTTTTCTGTATTTTCTTTCTTCATCGGCATCTTGATTTTATGATTGTCAGATGTTTGTCTGGCGCAAAATTCGGCAATACAAACAAGACGGATTGACAACCCACACGTGACTCACGTAAGATTTTCTTGGATTTGGCTTAAAAGCATACAACAAAAGCCCGAAGAAGTGCCTTTCTAATGGGTTTTTCTTCGGACTTAGTAGTACGTATTGTTGATAAAACGGCAATACGTCTGTTCAACTGACCACCAATACGTTTTATCAGCAGTACGTTTTATTGATAATGCGTTTTATCGGCAATAGATTGACACATAAAGATTTGTCGGTTTCACTATTTTATGTCGCCATATCATTGGGCTTTATGCTTGATAATTAGACATATTGTGAATACCCAGCGAAAAGAAGAATGTTGTTTTCTCTTTTCGCAAGTATAGCCTTTCAAAAACGGCATTGCGCACCAGTTCCGCCCCAAAACTGTTGATGTGGAAAGCAAGCGCGACTATCATCGGGAAACTGAACACATCGGCATGATATCCGTTCTCCAGCCGGGCATACTTCTGTGCCTCTTGCCCTTTCAATACACCGCTTTTATACACGGCTTTGATGGCGGCACGGAGTGTCGGGACGATTACCCCGAACAGTTCCACCAATTCCGGTTCGCTCATCCATATATCAGTGACATTCTCCGTCATGATAATATTGCCGGATTCATTCATTGTTATGATGTTTCTTCCCATACTCATGACATCGTTATCCCGTTAAACGTCTTGCTCAATTTATCACCGAACATCGTCAAGTCATTGTCGAGTTTCTGCGTGGTTATCTTTGCGTAGATTTGGGTTGTGACGATATTCGTATGTCCCAATACACGGCTTACGCTCTCGATGGGCATGCCCTTGCTCAACGCTAATGTTGCGAAGCCATGACGACTGCAATGAAATGAAATTGACTTGGTTATACCACATTCCTTTATCATCCGTTTCAGAGGTTTACAGACAGACCAGTAGTTCAAGCCGGGGAATATGCGGTTGTCTTTCTGTATCGGTCGGTAGCGTTCGATTATCTGTAAGGGAATATCCAGCAGCTTCACTTGAAAGGGGACTTTTGTCTTGTGGCGTTTGGACAATATCCACTTCTCGCCGTTCACCTCCACTATGTTGTCATTCGTCAGTTCCTGAATGTCCACGAATGACAAGGCGGTGAAACTGG